>JAABUS010000048.1_pt1 | contig 255611 bp, 287 predicted proteins | sample 5560161 | NCBI WGS metagenome assembly JAABUS01 (sample SAMN10711885, study PRJNA513376) | rock metagenome | isolation source: Antarctica rocks | place: Antarctica: Victoria Land, Trio Nunatak nord | collected 2016-01-04
GGAACGTTCAAATTCCGTCCTATTTGAGTGGATTTTAGATCTAATTGGGCCTGGCCTGATATTTCACCTTTGGTGAGCAAAGAAAGCTCCTTTCTAGGAGTCTTGTTACCAGAAATTGGAGTTAACGAAGTCCTTCTGAGCATTGTGGATGCAGTTGAAGAAGGTGGATTGTTTTGAAGGTACGCGATTTTACGTGTTTTCGCGATCCAGCCGAAGACTTAGTGCGGGGTACTGTATATGGCCCTGGGCTCATTTTCATCAATTTCATCAATTCCATCAATTAAAATAATCAATAAATCAATCATCTAACTAGTAATCTAACCATCTATTTAAACGAAGTAGGTAGAAAACACTGTTCGAAGCATTGTTTGAAGCGTGTTATGCGCCCGACGAACGCGTAATTTGAAGCATGTGGGGTGTAGAAAGGTGAGTTTAGTCGGGTGTAGAAAGGTGAGCTTAGTAGGGTGTTTGAAAGGTAGAAAGGTAAGCTTAGTAGGGTTACTGGCATGATGTTCCGAAGGTAAAAAGGTGAGCTTAGTAGGATGTAAAAAGGTGAGCTTGATAGAGCGTTTGGTAGGGAGTTGGTAGGGTGTTTAATAGGGAGTTTGGTAGGGAGTTTGGTAGGGAGTTTGGTAGGGAGTTTGGTAGGGAGTTTGGTAGGGAGTTTGGTAAGGTGTTTGGTAGGGAGCCATATGGAAAGCTCGATGGAATAATTACTAAAATGCTAGTTAGCATGTGTTTTGAAGCATGAATAAGCTTACCATGAAGCATCTAATGATGTAAATCAATGAGTAGCTGGTTAGTAGGTGAGCGAGTAGCTGGTTGAGTAGCTGGTTGAGTAGCTGGTTGAGTAGCTGAGCATATCGATTCGTTCCTTCGTTTTCACGAAGACATAGAACTGTTGATCGATCGGGCCGTAGCTTTGTGGCCGCGAGCCGCGGCGGAAGACTTACGTTGTATAGTTTAACACACTTTGGAACATCCTACTCAGGTATGTATAGCATTTTTCAACACTCCCCCATGTTATGCATACCATACTCTTCTGATTGCCATGGTCATCTTTGAATGTGTGATCAATTATGTCATAGCATATTTCAACATACGTCTCTCGACTGCGTCAAAGTGTATGTGTTGCCTTTTATTTGTCGAAACCAGTCACGAGGGCATTTCAATGTCATTACTTACCTACGTTCTCTAGTAACGAGCACGTTTCTGTGCAAGAATCACAAGCTCCACCTACCACCTCTAGTTTGTCCTCAAAACCTAGGTGGAGATCGCCTAGAAATTAGTAGAGATCGGCTAACGTAGGGCTACTTACTAGAAACCATCTCAAGAGTACCTAAGGATTAAACAATTAGTTCTACATAGAGACATAGTAAGCAAAGTAAATAAAGTTGGTTAGAATGAGAAAATGGGTAGAGTCAAGCAGAGGTCGAGGCGAACGCTGTCTTCTGCTTAAACTTAAGTAGTTGGGCAGCGGCGGCAAGCAATCACTTCACCTACTTCCCAGGCAGGCGCCTATCCCCAAATGCTTCTGTATTTTCTTATCGCCCACGCGGCGTGGCTCTATCTTCTTCCCACCACACCTTCCACGGGGTAAATAGCCCTGCTTGATCTCTACAGCGGCCCCTAGCTTGGTGTCTGCATCAAAGTACCAGTATATCATGGCAGTCTGGATCGTTCTACAAGTGATTGTGGCGGCAGGCTGAACTGAGCTTATAGGCTTCCTCTTCGTTGCCATTCTCAGTGTACGAACTCTTTACATTGTTCTTCATCTTTTCTTGACAACTTAGCTCACATGACGAAGTATCTAGGATCAATCACCCTCTACAATATCTACATCCATCCGCTTTCACGCTTTCCTGGACCAAAACGGTAGCCTGGTACATCGTATTCGAGCCCTGCACGAGACTTATGGAAGCGTTGTCCGATTGGCGCCAAACGAAGTCGAGACATTTACGGCTATCGACCAGGCCATCGGCCCTTCCCCAAGAACCAAGTCTGGGTGCCAACCCCATCGAAGGGTAGTGGCAAAGCTTCCTCTATCCTCAATGCAGACGATGAAGATCACTCTCGTATACGAAAAGCCTGGGCCTATGGCTTCAGCGATAAGGCGTTGAAACATCAGAAACCTTTGATTATGGGCCATGTGGATAGGCTCATCTCAAGGCTTCATGAGCAATGCCATCCTCAAGAGCACGAGGCTATAGTTGACATCGTTAAGTGATATAATTTGTGCGTATTCGATATCATTGGCGATTTAGCGTTTGAAGAATCTTTCGACTGCTTGAAGCGTCAGGACTATCACTCATGGGTTGCGGCCATAATTTATCACTTCAAAGCTGCAGTTTTGATGAGTGCATGCCGATATTATTCTCTGCTCTATCATTTACTTGTGTGATCGATCCCGAAAAGCTCAATTCAGAAGCAACAGCAACATTTTTCTATGATCAAAGAGAAGGTGCATAAACGTTTGAATACAACACAAGATCATCCTGATCTTCTCTCTCATCTAGTCAAGACAAGAGAAGATCTCAGTGATGCAGAGGTTGAATCTATCGCAGGCATTATCATTATCGCAGGAAGCAATTCGTTGACTACTACACTAGCGGGAACGACCAACTACTTGCTACGCTTCCCTGAAGCTTTAGCCAAGCTGACCATAGAAATTCGAAGCGCTTATACAACAGATGCCGATATAACCTTGATCAGTCTAGGTCATCTTCTCTACCTTTCTGCTGTCATTGAGGAGGGCCTTCGTATCGTTGCACCCATACCGCTAGGAATGTCTCGAGTAGTTCCTAAGGGAGGTGATACTGTCTGCGAAGAATGGCTTTCAGAGAATGTAAGTCCTTCGATTCGAATGCCTATCACATTTTACTAACGTCTTCATGACTAGACTTGTGTGTCATTCATGCAATGAGGCGCGAGCCGCTCAACGCGAAACTTTGCCTACTCGAACGAATTCAGACCCGAGCGTTGGCTCGAATTGAATCAGTCGCAGTTCTCACCCTTTTTCATGAACAAGAGGGATGCTCTACAACCTTTCTCGCTAGACTTGCGCTCGTGTGTTGGCCAAAAGCTTGCTTATTTCGAATTGCGGCTGATACTTGCCCGCATGGTTTTCAACTTCGATCTCGCACAGCCGGATGATCCTGGCTCTGGCCTTGTATGGACGCGTCAGAAGACATACGCTATCTGAATCAAAGACCCCTTTCACGTTAGAATCGCATTAAAAGGGAAAGTAGCATGATTTGACGACTGAGTATCATTAGAGTTCTACATTTTGAAGACATTGACGCGACTGTCTAGGAGGGAAATACGAGGATACGGCATCGACCGAAGCCGAATATTTAGGTAGCCTTTGAGGCTATAACTGCATAGTTCCTCATACACGCTAGAGTGACGGTGTTTCAAAACGTATATCGCAGTATATACAGATGTTATCTAAATGGCGGACGTGTGATCCGCGAAAGCGCGCCCAATCCAACTCAAGTCATGCGCTAGTGTAGAGAAAGTGGGTCTACCTTTTTGTATCTGGCTCGGTGGATGAGGATTAGTGCTTTCATGAAGCCTGCCACACACTTCATTCTGAGGAATTGCGGTCTTCATAGAAGCTGCGGTGTGAGGCAGGAGGTCTTGTGTAATAGGCGCGGGCGAAATGTGAGCAAAAAGTCATTGGGTGGGTGAATGAACAGGGGGATTGGTGAAGGTGTGGAAAAAATTGAAGCTATATATGACCGTCTCAAGTGTTCAGTGTCTTAGTTCATAATGGTGTGATCCTCTCCAGCTATATCGTATTCCCCATCAAATTACACGAGACCTATAATCTTCATATCATCCTACTACAAGGCGTAAAGGCAGTTCATGAAAAGCCTCGCTCAGTCAAGACACTTCTTTTTAACAATATACCTACCAGATTCATCCCCCCCTCGGCCTGCTTGCCCATGATCGGCTACCAGAAGCTGTTCCCATACTAAAAATTGGACGCCATTCAACACCCTTCTGCAGCTCAAGCCCATCTATCCACCCCGGCCTGGCTGCGGAATATCATCCGCGATGCGATGATGAAGTAATTTATGGGGAGCCCAAGGAGTCAGTTGTCGACACGGGGACTGAGGGCTGAGCACAAGAGGCAGAAGGTAAAAACACCAAAAGAAAGATTTAGAGGTCTCTTCTGGGCAGTAGGAGCTTGTAATATTATGCAGGCTGTTTCCGTCGGTCTGGAGAGACGTGTCATCCACGATAATTCGCCAGCAGGGGATCAAGACAGCTTCATGGGCTGGGAAGCTGTCATTGAGGACCATTTTTTGTTTGTGAAAAGTTGATGCTCTCTGCCTCTGGTCTCGCGCTTCAGTGACTGTGATGATTATCGAATGAATATGTTAAAATATTGGGTTTGAAGGTGCAGATGGTAGGTTTCCTATTTTCCAAACCTTCCCTGGGGCCCGTATTTAACCCCTCCTAAATTAGGCGGCTGGTAATATCAGTGGCTGGGGATCGTATCTTCAACAGGATATTCGAGTCTGTTAGGAGTTGCCGGTAAGAGTGAGGGTTTGTATAGGCTGAAGCTATTCATTCAGAGAGGCGAGAGTTCTTGTGCTCAGTCACATCGATGACTTACTTAGGCCTGGTTGATGATAGCAGTCGCTAACTAAAGTATAAATGGCCGGAGGCCAATGTATGTGGTGAAGCTAATACCTACAGTAGGGGGCCGTGATAGGCTATCGAGGACAGTATTAGGCAGCTTGCGGCCCCTTATCCATAGCCTGGTCCATGATTATCAAATTGTGTGAAATTCAGAGACGTCGTCTACTCAACCGATCCGAGCTCAGGAGGAATCCAAGTCCCGTTCGATTCCCAAGTTCCAGGTTTGATGAACTTTCCCACCGAACTTTCGGCCAAAAGCTCGTATTTCACATAAGCGAAACGAAAGTACTCGAGCTCCGCCTCTCTATATCGCGTCCACGTAAAAGAATCTTCGTCGTGATCTTCGGAGCCGCGGAAGCGTTCAACATCGTTTACTACGAAGCTCATGCCATCGTATTCGCTTTGTATATCACTTCATACGAAGGTGATGCTGTTGTTGATGCTGTCGACACTGGGCATAGCAATTTGAGGGATCGGGCTGTTGAAGTCGTCTTCGAACAAATCTCTGGGTGTTTGCAGGATGCTATCGAAGTCTCAGCGCGCGATTCCGTTGATGAACAGACTCACGAGGAGGCCTTGATATAAAAGACTTGGGCGTGTCTGCAGTGTTGTGCCCGGGAGGAGTGACAGTGCCAAGATATAATGATGGATTCGAACGTTCGTGTGCGGGATTGCCACCAGTGCTAGAATCAGCAGGCCAAGACAGGCGTAGAAAGTTAGGTATCGAGGCATTCTACCTTCGATCCTAAACGCCAAGGCCTGGAAGATTGCAATGAGAAGGACAGCGAGGACAATTATTACCACGGTAAGTATTGCTCCTGGTTGTTGAAGGTCATGGAGCGTCAGACGCTGGATAGGCAGCCTCTCAAAGGTTACGTTACTTGACGCGCCAAGTCAGCAACCTCCTAGTCATAGAACAGTCTTCTCAACCTGTGCAGTCAATCGGTTGAGGGTGTGGTGGATGCAAAAATGATGAATGACAAGTTCAACGAATACTGCAGGAAGAAAGCCACGAAAGGCTCATGAGACGACGAACATGTAATCTTCAAAGTCAGGAGGATTCGATGCTAGCGCAACGTAGAAGTATATACTGACAAACGAAGAATCAAAGAACACTGACGGTGACGTGGTAAATATGGATACCGTGACCGTGAAGAGCACTGTGATAACAAGCAGTCTCCACCGGGGGTCGTTGCAGAGAGCCGTATTCCCACTAGCGTCGTTCAAAAAGGCGAACGACAAGGGAAAGCTAGGTGTGAAATTGAGGCTCGAGATGCCGTTCGCTTCGATAGCGGGGAAGTCATTATGTTCTTCGATCAGGGACACAACATCACTTCCGCCGTCGTGATTGTTGAAGATTCCGGCGTGGATTGCTGCTTCACAGATGAAAGAATCCCCACGATAGATTGGCAGGCTCGAATTCGCTGCTGTTGTTGAACCACCGACAACGATGCTCCGATAGTTGTATTCCTTGTCACCAATCGTTTTCGAAGAAGAAATTATAGTTCCTCGACAATCAGCTGAGCAGCGAAAGACAAACGTTACGTTATAGAACGGGCGACAATTGGATGCGTCTACACCGCAAAAGGTGCTGCTGCGCCTGAGAAAGTCAGTCTGCACGACGATAGAAGTGCAGTGACGCGCTTACCAGAATCTTGAGACACAAGAAATTCGAACTGAGGTTCTGTATCCAGGGACCCGACATCCAGATATCGAGATAGACAAGACGCCCAAGAATACACTGACTCATAAGAGATAAATTATTATAAGTAGCCAGGATCTCTGTTGTCGCCCAGGGAAATATCTCTGAAGAAAGGCTAGAGGCAAGTTCTGAAGCTGTGGCAGGATGGGTTTTATTGTGAATGGTCGAGGTGATCGAGGGCCTTTCACCCACCGGCAAAGAGCATGGAAGATACGCACTGCTGAATTTTTTGGTCCACCATGACAAAAGTTTGTGGAATTCGGGCCGGCCGGGAGAAAATCATCCTCCTGAGCGTGCGAGATTCGACTTTCAGGTGTGTCAAAGGGCAACGATGGTGAAATATACCCTGTATTTGTATCTTCGGTTCCATCATGATATTGGGGAGTTTCGCCTTTCAGAACATTCATAGAATAGCTGAAGGAAGCGAGAAGATGGTCGTTCTCTTCAAGGCTTGGTGGCTCATCATCTAGAGAGGTTGACATATGAACAATATTTGATGAGAAGTGACCAAGTGCGAGAGCGAGACTATTTTCCTATCTCTTTGAGCATTTGAGTAGGGGTCAGAAGTGAGCGCACACATGTAAGCATAACCGAGGCTTCCCCACCAAACAAATAGTGAGTAAACGCATGAGCTATGTTTAATATGATCAAATCATGATATGTGAATAGGTAGGGCCGAAATTAGTGTGCAATTGTTGGAAATAGGGGAGTTGGTAACCTCCGCCTCATAGGGCTGGTAGGGCTGGGGCCCGCTAGTAGAGTTTTCACCTTCCACCTTCTAGATAGCCACTAACAACAACCAATATATCAAATACTCCATATGACCTTCAGTTTCAAGAGCACTTCTGACTCCCCCTGGTGACTTGCCTAATTAACAGATGCCATGCCGTATTTAGCGCCGAGTTCTGCCTTTCTCAGGTAGGTACGATAGAGAACTAGACGAGCTCACTTACGAGTACATGCATGTAAACCACCTCCCCATTAAAGCCAACCCTGACAATTAATCTAGGTCAAGCAGTCCAAAGGTGGAAAAATGTTACCACCATAGATCTATTTACCTTTAGACCTTGAAACCTTCTCATAGTGTCAAAAATAAGCTCCTATGATCCTGTGGAGCCTTCGCGGATCGAAGATAACGAAGAGAGGGTGTGATGAGAGCTTCAAGTATTGGCTATCTCGATGTGCAGCCATTTCTTCAGCAGCATATGTTGGCTTTGAACGAATTTCATTCGTTTCTCTGTTGAGATATCAAACAAGTCGTCGTGAGGTCTGGACATCGAAACAGGAAGAGTAATGCAGCGGAGCAGCGTGGGGGAGTTGACCTTCAGAAGCTGTTGTATTTGGTGGTTAAGGCTGTGGCTAAGGCAAGTGGCGAAAATTTTAGGACAGGTGCGCTGGCGGAGAGGACAGCCACAGAGACTTCAAAACCACGTTTCCCCCACCTTTTGATCCAGCTGAGCATAGGAGTCCAGATCACCAAAATCTCTCTAAGTGACCAGTGAGCGATTACCACGTGTGAGGCAATCTTACTTGGGAGCTTTATAAAATAATTTTTAAGATCCATATCGACTTTGATATCTTGTTAATCAAGGCGATCTTGCAGACGTACTAAGAGCGTGGTGCAAACCAGCCTGTTCAACTCAAGCGAATACTCCGACCTCACGATTACCTCACGCAATAAGACGTTCGAAGTACATAAGGCTTTGGTCTGTTTTCGATCCGAGTATTTTCGAAGGGCATGCAAACATGGGGCGTGAAAGGTACAGCCACAATCTCTGGAAGCTGCTCGGTCCCATCTTGTAGGAAGGGCAAAATGAAACGATCAATGTGCAAGATGATCAGGACATATCTGTACCAATGGATGATCCCGTGTTGCTGAAATAAAATGTTGCAATATATCTATGGTCTGGATTACATGGAAGAGCCTGGAGAATATGGACCAGAAAAGCCTGAGGAAGACGGCAAAGGGTCCGCATGGGGCAGGAAAAAGAATACAAAACTCTTGGAACTGGAGGTCAAATGGGGCATATAGTAGGTAGGTTGAAGCTGAATAGGAGTCTATGTAGGAGGACGGAGTTGAAAACTCTACTAGCGCCCCCAGCCCTATAAGGCGGAGATTCCCAACTCCCCTATTTCCAACAAAAACTACATCAAGGAGAAGAAAACAAGCTCGGACGTGGCACGAAGATCAGTCGAGCCCGCCTGCAAGAGGCTGCGCGGCGTAAATTCAGATTTGCGCTCGACAATATCCCTGACATTCAGGGCATAATCGAGGTTTTCAAACTTGTCTGCAACCCAGGTTTTCGAAGCGATGTGGTACTTCGCGACATAATGGCTGGGAAGATTGGAGGAGATCTTGAACAAGGATGGGCAATTGGCTCTGACAATCCAGAGGCATATGCGCTTGAGGTAAATGCGAGTCGTTGGTTGGGACACGACTTGCTCAATCTTGCTCTGCTGGCCATAATCATCGCTAAAGCATCTGCTGAATATGCTGCGTTGATTTATCAATATTGATAGACGTGCCTCTATCTGATCTACTCCTATAGACTATCGGCTAGAAGCCTTGGAACGCTCGTGATCTTGAGGTTCGTAGTCCTGATGCTCTCGCGTGACCACGAATGATGTCCAAGGGCAGTCGAACGCACCATTCATACATCCTATAAGATATAGGAGTTGCTCACTCTGTCCCCTGATGCCAGTGTGCTGGTATACCTCATTCTCAAGTTTCTCTTCTACCCTTCTGCCAATTCCGTCCGCTAGAAATCCTTGTGGAAGTGCAGCCTGTCCCGTAAATCCAGGTACGCTTAATGAAACATTGGCCAGCGTGCGGCCATGAAAGATGGCCAATATCCTATAGTCATCTGCTGAGATGCCGCCGGTTACGAGGTATTCATCGCGATGATTCTTCAAGCTCCTGCTGTGGTACCCCAACCATTCCGCAACTTCATAAGCATCGTAAACATTGCGCAGCCCTTTCGACCATATTGCGATTATGATCACGTCTTCCCGACCCGTCTTTATCAGCCATCGCCTCCTATTCAACACCTTTTCCCAGTTTCTGGTGAAAGGTATGAACGGCGTATCCACGTGCTTCCACGAGAGGCAGTCGCTAAACGCCTGCCTTGTTATCGGTCTATCTGGACCTCTTGAGACTAAATCGAGATCTTCTCTCAAAGGTCCATATCCGGATGACTGGCTAACCGCTCGGAAAAGGACGACTGGAGGGGTGTGAAGAGGGAAAGGGAATGGAGACTGATGGGAAGCAGAATACATCTCCCGTTGCTGTAGGATATATTCACGATTCTGATGATTGATGATCGTTACGAAAAGAGTTCCGTGATGAAACAAGACCTGTGAGTTGACTTACTGTGATATTGATGTCCGCTCAAGCGGTCCCAGAAACACGGAACGAGGGGAAGCCCTTCAGATCCGCACCAAACCCTTTCGGGAACGCCAAGACTAAGGTAGAACTTCCTCTCGTTCCTCGTTTCAGCGTAATCACGAAAATAGTCTCTTTGTCTGTGGCATCTAAGTGTGTGAGAGCTTTGGTGGGTGCCAGTGCAAAACACGGTATTGATGTATGGATTTGCTCTATTCTTTGCGTGCCCAATAATATTCCCCCATGATCCCATATCCTGCCAAAAATCGACCAGTTAAGCTTAGATGGCATTCGTCATGCACAAGCTCCTCTGTGTGATAGGCCTAGTGACGTGATCATCGCTTACCATGCAAAGGAAGCCAGATTTCAGCGGCACAATAGATGAAGCGTTCGAGGCGTTGGGAAATGAACTTGAGCTAATTTGGATGCGGTGCGGTGTGGTGCGGACGGGGCATGAGAGATGGAGAATGCGGGGAGCTTCGGTGCAATCTGGTCTGCTTGAAGAGCCTATTCGAGTAATGACTTCATGTTTTCTTTTTTCGCGCGAAGGGAATAGCTTGTACAGTCGCGTAGCTTCGAAGCTGTGTAGAGAGTCTAAAAGATAGTGTGAAGTTTTTGTCACTAGCAGGCCTCTGACCGCGCCCATAGTGATCCAACACGGTTCCTTAGCCGGAGAGCCTGCTATGGCCCGTTTCTCACCCTAGCTCTTGCCGCTTTTGTAGGAAACCTCGAGTCTGGAGAGCGAGGGAGGGAGGGAAGGCGGGAACCTTTGCCCATGGCCGATTGCAGGGAATGAGCAAGCCTGATGGTCGCCTTGCTTGCCTGGGGAATGGAGAGGGGGCTAAGTTTCGTTGCTGGTGGCTTGAATTAGCTGGAGCAACCTGGGATGTCAGTGTTGCAGGCACAAAGGTCCTGGCAACAGCTCAGAGCGACCCGAACGCCCAGATGATTATTAGGACCAAGTTGAAGCGTCAACAAAACGTTCTCAGGTACGGCGTCTCGCGTCAGAAGAGGAGTCCTAGACAAATAATAAACGATAGGTGATGCAAAAGCGATTAAATTTTCTTGATTATTAGAAAGTCGGTGGATCAACCTCACTCCCCCCCACTCTCTAGCTGTAGGAAATTAAACCATACACAACCTGCCATGGCCCCCAAAAGGCCCACTGCTCCTCCTGCTATTGCCCCTCCTGCTGTCACTCCCTCCAGGAACAGAGCAGCTTCCAAACAACTCAGCAAGCCCAAGTTGACTCTTGGTCCACCCAGACCACCTGGAAATCCAGAGACCCCGGTATCTGATAGAATGCACTTTATACCCTTGCTGCTGCTGCTGCTGCTGCTGCTGCAGTGCTTGTGACGTCCTCGCCATCGCCATCGCCATCGCCGGCCCCCTCGCCTGGCTCTGGCGTCTATGCAGTCAAGACACGCAGGAGTTCTTCCGTAGTGTACGAGCTCCGCATGACAAAACTCAGCCCTCTGGTGTAGTTCTTTCATGGAATCAGGAGCATCCAAAGACTCCTGTAGTCAACGAGATGGGATCAGACAGTCAGCCAGTCACTCAGTCGGTCCCTCAGTCGGGTTCACAAACCAAAGCAGAAACGACAGAGCATCACTGTCAAAAGCCGCCGCCGCCGCCGCCGCCGTCGTGTCTCCAGAGCCTTCTGCCCCAGAGATAGTTCCCTACTCAGTGAATTGTCAGCTTCTCTACGAGAACTCAAGCGTACACGATGAGGTTCTGCAATGTACCAACATGAACTCATCAGCGGTCTAGATCTGAAGTTGTTAACCTTTAGACAGAAGACGCGTGCAACAAGCTGAGCAAGCGGTAAAGGTCCGGCTTGCTTTAGAGTCAGTAGCTTCCAACGTCCGTGTCAAGTTCAACGCAGGTGAGAAGGATTTGAGCGTACATTGTTGGAATACAAGGCCATATGGGGCATTTGGTAGGTAGTTTGAAACTGAATAGGAGTCTACATATCTCGGAGCCGGAACTCTACTAGCGCGGCCCCAACCCTATAGCCCTATGGAGGCGGAGATTCGTCCCGTCGTCAAGCCTTTACACCCCCCGACGAGCCTTGGCTAGCCGTCAAGCGCTCTCTCTCAATAAATGATTTCAGGCACTCCCTCATGCTGAGGTGGTTTATCCCCTTGTATAATGGAATAAAAAGTTAAGAATCTTCAATCCGATTGTCGAGAAAAGTGCACACCACGTACACCCCCGACGAACCACCCTCTCTCAATCTATTCTCCGAATCTGAAGTATCGACTGATAGAGCAAATATGAAGCATTGGATGAAGCACTGAATGAAACACTGAATGAAGCACTGAGCGGAACACTGAGTGGAGCATTGGATGAAAAACTGGGTGGAGCATATATGGAGTAGTGGGTGGAACACTGGATGGAGAGCATTGGGTGGAACACTGGGTGAAGCATACATGAAGCACTGGGTGGAGCATATATGGAGCACTAGGTGAAGCATTGGAGAAGATTTACAGCGTGAGGTAGTGTCGATATTGATTAGATATTTTGGGGATTTTCCCTCAAATTTGGCGTGCATCTCAATAAAATCTACGCTGAAGCGGTCAAATTCTACTACGGTCTCAACAGGTTTGACCTCTTCGACTTGAAAGTGCTCTGCATGTGGCTGCGATCAATGATGAGGTCGATCAAAGCTCATATGTGGTCCCTCGAATTACCTACTATTGGTGGGTAACTGAGTGATGGGTAATGGAAATAATCAGTTCCCTGAGGGGGACTAGGGGGGTGTACGGGTATCTCTGCCCTTTTTCTATCTAGATAAACGAATTGACTATGTGAGGTGTTGGAAATAGGACTAGAGTACAGTTTTCACCTTCACCTCCTAGATAGACTTGTAACAGCAACAATCAATATATCAATATGCCATCATGTGACCTCGTCTCCCAACAGACGCAATGCGGCCAGCGGGCTTGAAGGGTAGGCTTGTGGACGTGGACGGACGAAGAAGTGTGCGCTGTTAGGACGAGGAACTTGCCTTTGTTCTTCAAAGGCAGTCGGGGGATTCCTATGAAGTACAACCAACATTCTAGGCCACCCTACCTACTCGCCTACCTACATGTTCAGCTATCAACTCACCACCTTACTCACCACCCTAGCTATCTACTAGTTCGTCTACTCACCAGCCTACTCGCTCCAATACATGCTTCAAAACGTGCTTTATGCGACGCGTTCGAATACGCTTCATGGCCTACTTCATAGTATGCTCCATACATGCTCAATAGCACATACTAATCAGCTCAATAGAAAACACCTACCAAACACCCTACCCACATGGCTCCCTAACAAGCTCCCTACCAAAACACCCTATCCACATGGCTCCCTCCCAAACACCCTACATGGCTCCCTACATGGCTCCTTCGTATATTCTGAGGCAAAGTTGGGGTGGGTAGATGCTATCATGCGTCGTTTCAAGAAGAGAACCATACATAAGGTAGATGAAGCTTGAGGGTCGATAGATGAGGCTGGAAAGTACTTCTGGTGCTCCTACGGTAGTCGCATCTCGTATTCTCTATCGGGATCGTCTCCTTTGGTGAAACGCCATTCTCCAAATTCCGGATGCACTCCGTTCAATCGGACCCAGGCGATTAGGACTCTGTTCCCCGTATGACACAGCTGCTGGGCTTACCTATAATGTATAAGGGCCAGTTGATCGAGATGTGCATTCACTTCTTCATCGTCCGCAGCCTGGGACTCTATCGACCATGTGGAGACTTTCCGCTAGACGAAAATGTCATCACCCACTTCCCTGAAGGCACGAGAGTCTCCTCTGCCGACAGGTATGGGTCCCCGACTTGGACTATCACAGCGCATATCACTACTGAACTTGCCGACGGCACACCGAAAAAGTATTTTATCAAATGTGCGACAGAAGGTGCTGGGCGTGCCATGATGGAAGGCGAGTATTGGGCCAGGACGGAACTATAGAAGACCATACCAGCGGCAATTCCGAAGCCGCTTGCGCGAGGCAAATTCGAGACCAAAAACCCCCTGTAATGACCGGACGCCGCAGGCTACCGCGTGGAATAGTAGCTGGACTTCATTCTTTTCCAAGTTCATGGTACACGTTATGGCTAAAGGCTTCGAAACCAACGGATCATGGCCGGAGCTCGAGAGAGTTGAGAAAAGAATAGTCTCTCATGTCCTTTCCAGAAAATCGGAGCTTTAGAGGCAGATGGACGAAGCGTCAAACCATGCCTGATCCATGCAGATATGGGAAGGAAATATCGGCACATCATATGAAATGGGAGGCATCATTCTATTCGACGCTGGATCTTATTATGCCTATAATGAGATGGAAATAGGAGACTGGCGATGTTCATACAACAAGGTAAATATGTAAGTGACCCGAATGCATTTTAAGTCAGTAAGGGAAGGACGAAACCGGCTACATGTTAAGCAGTGTCGTGGTAGTGCGCTTTGCTCCCGCGCTAAAGCCTATTTCGTCGGCTTGCTCCCCCATGCTCCCTTCATGCTCCGTCTGTGCTCCTTCATGCTCCTTCATGCTCCTTCATGCTCCTTCTTTGCTCTCGCTTTGCTCCCTCGTGCTCCGTCTCTGCTCTCCCATGCACCCCCCTCAGCCTCTTCCTGCTGCCTTGTCGCTTACTCTCGCTATCCTGTCCTGCAAATTCAAACGATGGCAGCCATCCAGCCCGCGGTGGATCTGAGAGGAGCCAATTGGCTCCACCACCTACCACGTTGTAGTCTACTCTTTTCCTCTCAATCTTTTTTCACATCTCTATCTGTCTGTCGCAAATCTTCAGCGTCCAAAACGCGCATTTCTTTTGCTACATCATAATCTTCTATCCTCTTCTACGTTGCCAATTCTCCCTTCGCTACAAAGGTCTCATTGACCAGTGCTTTTTCGTCTTCCTGAGAATCTTGCTTCTCACTTGCCTTCATGACGAATAAGAAGAGGACCGCTGCGCAGTTCTTTGATGATGCAGAAACAGAATGTTGGTCCTCTGGGATGAGTGAGTCCCCATTTCTCCATTCACTACTTCAAAATACTGCAGATTCATGACTGACAACGTGTTGTGCGTTGAAACAGGTACGAGAAGAGAAACCTTGGTGCTAGCCCTTGCGAGATCAAAGCCGCGAAGCACTTTATGCAAGGTGTTGTGCGTGGCTGCTGTGCTGGTAAGGACGGACCGTCCATGTATATCATGCTTCAGAAATGGACAGACTTTGGCGCCGGTTGGAAGCGACGATCTGATAACGACAAGATTCCTTCCGAGATGTCGAAATCGATCTATTTTGTTTGCACTCAGAGCTTTGACTTGCTCTTCCTATATCCGCAAGGTCTGAGAATTCTTACTAGTATATAAAAACCGAGCTACGAAAGAAGTTCAAATTTTCAACCACTCGACGAACTCGGCACTTCATGACAGTGAACCATTTCGTCATTGTGATCAAGCATATGTGGAAGAAAGATTGGCATCAATACAGATATGGACGGATCCTCGTTCAGGATCACGCTGCGTATATCATTTTCATCTATTCGTCGGCGCGGGTTGGCGAATATTTCGAATCCAACATGCGCCGAGGCTCCGGCCGTGGACTACTGTACGAGGTGAGTGGGTTGTCCCTCTAGGGACTGCCGATCAAGGAAGCGGTCGGATTTCACCAACCCTTAGACCAGACCATCGACTTCGTCGTCTTTAAGAACGAGAAAGGAGAGGCGGAAATTGGTGTGCGAGTCACAAGGGACGCAAAAGGGTTTTCGGAGACGCCACATAAAAGGTTGCTTTACCTTCTTGGAGCTTCAAAAACATGGTTAGAAATGCTTGCCGACTTTTCTGATTTGATGATAGGCCACAGCATGGAATGTAGAGCCACTATATGCGAACCCAGTGCTGCCCTTGCTGGCAATCGCCCTCGCGGATAATGCCTTCCAAGACTATCAAACTTTCAATGATGTCGAAGCGATCCCACCACCTGCGGATGGATCCTTGTACCACCTTCGAATCAGAAAGGATTTGCTTCGCGTACCTTTCTTCCAGATAGTATCTGCAGATGGACCCACTAGAAAAATCCATGGAGCCAGCTCGTTCAGCAATCGGACAGTGAATTTGGGGCACGGTGCCGGATATGAGGAAAATATTGGGGTACATGATATTCGGAGGGAAGTCCTTGTCAAAGCAGACGGTAAGTGCTTCAGGACAAGATGCTGGCAAGAAGCAGGGATCATGGCTGGAGAATGCCGAAAGCCGGTCCCATCCTTGATAATAGAGGCTCACCGTCGCCCAGAGGATGGAGTAGGCACATTCCAGCACCTGCAAGTAGGATCCATTCGACTGGTGCAGATCAAAATCATCCCATGGCACACGTCGACACAGCCTAAATGAGTACGTTGCACGTCCAAAGCAGGGAGTAAGATGAATCACAAAGGCCGAGGACGTGCGCACAGGCCGGCCCAGCTGCAGAGCCCTGGGAAGACTCTAGGTTGCCAGTCTAAATCCCACCCATATCATATCATTCCCACCCATATCAAATTCCGCGCCAGTAAGCTGTACCCAGTTGGATTTAGCAGTGGGGTTAGTAGTGAAGCCACAGTCACGGTTTATTTTGTATGTTCTGTGGCCAATCGATCACTGTTTCCCGAAATACCACAGTAAAGCCTACAGTTACCCTGGCCTCATCAAGCCAATCACAAGTGAAGCCCAATGAAGCCTAAACTGCATTGTGGGTGGATGCCTGCTCCAAAGATGGGCGGCTGGATCGCCTTCGCCTTGCACGCAATTGGGTCTCGTGTTTGCATCCGGTCAAAAGTGAGGCTGCCTTATCAGTTGCTTACAAGGTTGAGACACATGATTATGGGGCATGACTGTGATGGTGTAACCAAACATGCCAAGAAGAACCAGATCCCAGTGACGCTTGTGCTACGGGTGCGAATATGAAGCGTATCAGGCTTATCCAGGTGTTCAAGTCTCTGGCAGGACGACAACACATGCGAAGTGGGAGTTTGGCCCAGACTGTGATTTGACTTTCATCGGCGCACCTGAGAAGGCAACAATTCAACGCAGCCGAATTATTTGACAGGCATATACAAATCCCAGTCTGCAGGTGAGAGGGGTTGATGCGGGCTTTGAATACTGGAAAACGGCACAATTAATGTTAATAATCTCTGACCCTGTCACTGCTATTAAACGTGCAAATATATTCATACTCTACGTAAAATCCGTAACAGTCTACTGGCGAGGAAACCGTCTACCATCTATCATCAATGTCTAACCCAGAAATCGAGGTCCCTTTGTATTTGCAAGGACATGAGGCCGATGAGAGTGATACTCTGTCATTTCAGGTAGACAGTATGTCTCATCTCTGCTGACATTATTTAACTGTTCACAGAACACCACAGTACAGAGCACCACAGCTCCTAATCCAGAACTTGCTCGCTTAAATCAGATCGCAGCAACAGCCGAGTTCAATGACCTCAGTCTCACTTTCCCGGCACAAACGAGGCACAGAATCACGAGTCCAATCGTCTGGCAAGGCAAAGTGATTTCAGATGATCGCGCAAAGACGATTCTGATTAAGGAATTGATGCCTTGGAGTGCTGGCTCGACGCCTGTCTCGGATGTACATCTTCGGGCTATACAGAAATACATGATTCTGGCGATATGCGTCAAGGACCATCATGGGGCCAGGGCACAGGAGCAAGACTCCGGAGAAAGCGTTCTGTCCACTGTACCAACGTCAGAAGGCATGTCAGCTTGGAAGAGAACTGATATAGTGGAATACTTTCGAAACTTATGTCTGGAGTCATCGTACGAATCTATTCGTCGTCTTCACGCCTTGGGCAATAATAGTGAGCTTAAGCTTCTGTTAAAGTATGTGCTTAGGCATCTCAAGCCAGAGGTGACATTCCGGTACGACGAAAAGGGTAATGTCAAAGTCGTCAGAGGTATACAACAGTGCATCTAATAACTTCGTTTTAGCATTGCAAGGGGAGAAGAACGACGAGGACGACGAAGAGGAAGAGGATGAGGAAGAGGATGAGGATGAGGATGAGGATGAGGATGAGGATGAGGATGAGGATGAGGTTGAGGATGAGGTTGAGGATGACGATGACGATGACGATGACGATGACGATGAAGATGAGGATGGGCATGAGGATGAGGATGGGCATGAGGAAAAGAATGACAACATCGGGAAGGATTTACATAGGGCTCAAGATTTAGAGGTTGATTTTGCTGCCATTTCGAGCCTCTGACAAGAGCAAAGCGAGCAAAGCGGAGGTTAGGGAGTTTTGCAGTTTGCGCCTGTCGCTAGAGTTTCCAATTTAAATGCTAAAGCATGGAATTTCAAGACTTGCAAGAAAGTGAATTGACAGCCCTCGCCTTGACTTGCACGGGAGAAGAGCGAATGCTACAATTTGGTAATAACGCCGCCGTTCTAGCCGCTCGAGCATAGCAGACACTGCATGGGAAGTTGTAGTATGACTACTTACAGCATCCATTAGGATGATTTTTGACATCAAATTGGGCTGACGGCCAGCCCAGATGATACTACGCAGACAAATCTCTCAACACAGTACAGATCATATCCCAACCTCCGAAGACCACCACGCGCCCCAACACTCTCTTTTCTTCCTGCCTTCTTCCTCTATCCTTCGCAGTAGATCTCGTGAAGCTTCACTTCCTTCAGTCTGTGTTAAAAGATCACTTGCAACCTCGGATTTGATGTGTGTACCCGTCTCTTCCTTCGCTGGCAGGGTTGACGGAGCCGTTGTTCTGAGCTTTTCCAGGATTTCAGGATTGGCTGAAAGCGCCTCATCATTACTACGAAGGGGATTGAATCTGTGATTCCAATAAATAATCGAATGATTGTCATTACGCTGCGGCACAATTTCAGTTAGATCGACGACGTGAGCCAGGATTCGAAGGATCTTTTGACATTCAGCGGCATTAAGCTCAGGTGATATTGCCATCCAAGCGGACCAGATCATATGTTCCAGGGTCGCTCGTATATTGTTGCAGGGAAAACCGTTCAATAGCGAAAGGAAGTCCCAGAGATAATTTGCTTCGACTGAAGGTTTATCGAACTCGTAGGGCAGGAGTCGTAAAAGGGATACAAAGGCGACTAAGCTTAACACAATCTGAGCAGGCGCTTTTTTAAGACGAAGATCGTTGATCAGCCTTCAATACAGCCGCTGGCCATCTTCTGATATCGCCCATGCGTACAGTGCTAGAAGAGCTCGATCGTGAAAGTCAGAATTCCATACAAGAAGTAAAAGAACGTCGTTCTTCGGATGACTCAGAGACGGGAGCTGGTAGTAAGTATGCGCACTGCGTTCGTTAGCATTGATATTGTGTGTCTCTGAGAGCTGATCACTGACCGAAAGACTCGAATGTCTCTAACTTGTTGACACTCAAACTCGTTCAGCACTTGTGGTGGAAGATTCTTCTTTATTCGTCAGCGTTGTTCCACTGAATAGGATTACAACTTCGTACCAAGTCTGGAAGAGCAATTGACAAAGATCTATTGAGTTTTGAGCTTCATTTCTCAACATCTTCGAGAGTTGTCGAGCGAATTTGATTGAGATCTGTGACCTCGACAAAAATTCGCGACCGAGAGAGAGCTTTTTGTAGTTCAGATGAATTGCATGTACCGAATTGCTGCGCGGTAGGCGTTTGGACTCCGCAGGCGAGACCATAAAGAATCAAGTTGTTCAACGGTGTAAGGTCTGTCATGCCTAGGCTAAAATTGCTTCGATCGCGTGTCAGATCGCCGTCAGAGACGCAATACAGTTCGCGAAGCAAGAAGAGTATTTGCAGTTCTATTTCTTGTCGATTCTTCCGATTGGTGACCTGAAGGTGAAAGGGCAAGGAAAGCTCATGCAGATGTTTTACACCATTCATGATCTGTTGACATCAGTTATTCAAGTCTCGTTGAATAAGCTCATGAGCGACGGAAGACTCGAAGTCTCTCAGCATTTTCAAGCAGATGATGAGAGCGTTTCGTGCATAGGCTTCTTGAAGCGTAGGAGAAGAGTTCTAGGGATCATCAGCAGATTACGCTTCGAATAGAGAATGTCGAGGACATTGCCTTGAAGAGGAAATAGAATCTTAACATCTCAAGCCGAGCGACGAGGTCATTCTTCCTCACAATTTGACAGTAGCACAACGCAGCGCCGTGATTCTCTGTAGGAGAGTCTGCGTGCAGCGCGTTTTTTAGGAAGCGATCCAAGGCCTTCTCTTTCGCGACGAAGGTACCGTATACTTCTCTCTCGCCACAGGTTGGTTTTGTTGGGTCGACGTCCTCGAGCGTAAAATGATTGGTCGTCAAAGGGATTTTGTTTGGCGAAGGCGCGTCGTAGACAACAAGATTCCAAGAATTGTAGTATTTGCGTTCAATGTGGAGAACAACGATTTCGAATATTCGAAGCGATGATTTGATGTCAGGATCATCTTTCATGATTTGAGGGATTGAGAAGCGGACAATCTTCCTAGATAAAGAGGGAAGCTGTATGATCTTCTAAGAAGATGATTAGGACGTGAGCCATCGTAACAGAAAGAAAAAACAATCTCACCTCTGCGGTCTCAATGCTGTTCCCGCCATGCAGTGCTTTCAGGTCAGATGCATCCTCAGTGTACATTATATCTGAAGACTCAAAGTCGACGGCCTTTTGGGGAGTACTCAGTTGGAGCCCTGCCGAGCGACACCGCACCGAAAAAAAGGCAGAAAAACCTGAAGAACCCAACAGAAAAGGAAGACAGCATGGAGACGTGAAAAGGGGCCGGGGAACTTGGCGATAAGGGAAACTAGGTGGCAGGGCACCCCGGGGGGAGGCGGGCGGGCTTCTGCAAGGGATCTTTGCACGAAACGGTTTCGTGCAAAGATCTTGCAAAGTGGCTAGATCTTATCAATTATGAGCGAGCAGCACTTACCGGTAAACATGCGCAGCTCAGAGCTACCGACTCTCTTCATCATACCAGATCACCAGCTATGTGTGTGCGTCTTTCCATTCATATGCTGCTGTCCATCTAATTATCCATCCATTTCGTGTCCAACAACATCAAGAGCAGATCGTACTCTCATCTTCTTATTATTGTTTCCTATGTTGCACACATTCGAAGTCTGTCATCACGCCGTCACTAATTGTCGAATACATTCAGACCATCTACGACACCTAATTTCGTTTGTATCAAAGGAACTTGAAAATTGTATTTGTTGCACGCGATTCGTGGATGTCTTCCATTCATGAATCGGGACCCCATCCACGGATCAAACGTTTTATTGATGGAGAGCCCCACCCACGGATGGCTGTAAACCTCCACCAGTAGGAACCTTCCATTCATGGATGGGGGCCCCATCCATAGATCAAATGCTCATGTGATAACGAAGCAACGTTTTCAATTGTACTATAATAATTACCTCTACCCCCCTTTATTCTATTTGCCGTCGCTGACGCTTGTTTCCTTCGTCATGGGCCAGATGCATAGAGCTTGCCATCCTGATAGCAAAAGATGTTTCTGGCCCAGGATCGCCGTTTTGCTATCTCGGAGAGCAGCCCCTTTTCCGTAGTTTGCAGCAGCATTGAAAGGCTCAATAGCTGTAAGAGGGGTAGAGGTAGAGGTAGGATCGACGGCGGCGGCGAGGTCAGCGTCAGCGACAGGAACGTGATCAGACGACATTGTAAAGCTAGTCGAGCATATGTTAAATGAAGAGCGAACACGGTCTTTACGTATATGTAGTTTCTATTAAAAGATAAGCGTTAATTTATGATCAACAAATTCATGAACGAAACGTTTTGTTCATGAATGCAAGGGTTCATCGATGGACACAACGTCCGATTGATGGATATTTTCAGCCATCCTTGGCTGGGGCTCTCCATCAATCGGGCCTTAGATTCATCAATTATCCTCAGGTCCATGAAGGACGGCATTTGATCCATGGATGAGAGATATCCACCAATGGGGTGCATCATATTCCTCTCTCTAACAGGCATCTTGGGACAGGGAAGCCATGTCGCTCTTCGGGCTTGTCTTGTAAGCAGGCCATAAAAGCGAGGCTTGATGGGTCCAGGCGTCCAACGTTACCAAACCATCAGCGGAAGCCATCTTCGTCTGCTTATAATCTCGTCTCTATCACGACGCAAGATCACGTCGAAGCGAGGTCGATTGACCCTGTCGACGTACCCCAAGAAGAACGTCGTCGGCGAACTGCATCCGAGGGTGAAGAGAATAATGTACACAAGAGAGGTCGAGGACCATTCATGATGTGAGTGGTCAGCAAACGAATGCCGGCGTGGATCAGAACGAAGAGAAGGACAAAACAGCGACGGAAAACATCATCTAGAAAATTCGTAAGGGAATAAGCGATCAGCTCTGCGCCCAAATCTGTATTTCTGTTGAATGAGAACGGGCTTTATGGCAAAGCCGAGTCAAATCGATCGATCTGATATCTTCGTCTTCTCGCGTCTTACTCTTCTTGCTACGTACTTCCGTGATTGAGAAGCACAGTAGCTGGACGGACTACGTCCTCATACCGTCTATCAGTATCGAGAATCGAGTTTTTTGGCGTACCATAGCTTCGATGATCAGTGCAATTGTTCTTGAGTTATCGACTCAGTGAGGTTCCGAGGCGTACTTCGTGATTCAAGCTCTCGCTGATAAGTGAACGCTATGTTCCCTTAAGCGACACAAGATATTGACAATACCAGGTATGAACTCCGAGATAATCAGAGCTGGAAAATTGCTCGCAGAACGAAGGTCCGTCATGATGAAAGATAGTGTGAGGGAGCTCTGTAAAGATGACCCACCAGCCTCAGTTGAAAGACCTATTTGGCGTCCAGCGGCTTTGATGAGTACTGCCATGAAGATGAAGTAAGTAGAAAACTCACTCCAAGGGAAGAAGAGAAGAGAGGATACTCCGTTGATAGCTAACAACCAAGCCAAGTCATCGATCGAAAACTGCCATACATAACCGATGATCATTCAGCAGCAGCAGCTGAAGGTATGTAAGTCGCTAATCTTACTAAATGTCTGGCTCATTGAATAAAATCGGAAGGAAGCCTGCATCTATATCAAAAACTGATCGAAGATCTTTGACTTCAACAAACATCTGAGGAGTTTGCGCTGATCCTAGCTGCTTTATTATGCCGTGAGCGACTTCTTTCTTACGCCATGAACCACATCGCTCAACTCATTAGAAGTAGCTACCTGGCAGACTTGAATGCTATCTTGAACCGTCAAGATATCAGCAACCAGCGAAAGGTCTTCGAACAAATGATCTTGTCACTCTTGCGTGTGCTATACACTCTCGAGAACATCGAGTATATACATCAATTTCTTGCGAAGGTTCTCGACCGAGAATCATCATTACTGAACTTTCATTGCGCAAGATAGATTTGTGCACACACTCACAACAGAGCTTTCGAGAAAGTCAGAGAAGCACTCTTGAAATCAGTGAAGGTAATGTTGAAGAACGAATAATCTCTAAAGCTGGTCAGCGCACTATAATAAGCAACTACTTAATCAATCCGCGAAAGGAATCATCACTCCTTGAAAGGCCAATCATCACCGTTCTTCTAGTGGCTAGATCCCAACCCCATCATCAATCATCTCATAATCATCGTCGCTGTCTTTCTCATCGTCATTCTCGTCATCTGCATAATCCTCGCTCTCAAACTCGCTTTCGTCGCTTTTCACAAAGATGTTATCCTCAAAATGCTGAAAGCCGTCCTCAGCGCCGTCCTCACTGCTATCATTCCCACTCTCGGTACCGATATCCTCGTCATCGCGTTTGCTATATTCGGAATCAATGTCTTTCCTGCATTCTTCTTGTTTCAGCTGTTCGTCAACGTGGGCCTGCACAATCGTCTGAAAGACATCTCGGTAGATGTTGAGCTTTTCTCTCCCTTCTGCGTTCTGCATCACTTCGGATCAGTCAACTTGGTCAAGAATCGATTCCCACGCTTTCATCAGTTCCATCGAGAGAATGCCGTGAGGCTGAATGGCAGAAGGATACCCAGAGTCGAGTGAGGGAAAGCTCGCCAAATGAGACGGCGTGCTCAGAAGCGCCTCGTATTCAGCAGTCTTGCGTTTCTTTGCCTCTCCTTCCTGCGGAGAATCCTCTTCTCCGCTGAACGAGACAGATCGTTTCCACCCCTTCCTCGGCATGAGGTAGGGGGTGCGCGGCAGGTCCGCCTCACGGTGTTTAGTCATTTGCTGCGATGACTTAGGCTTTTTCTTTGTGCCTGCAACGCTCGATTAATGCATTTTCATTCAAGGTCGAGGGTAAATTTGTCAGGAACGTGGTCTAATGTTTTCACTTTCCATTATTCTCGTTCCTTGACTGCTCTTAAGAGTACCATCTTCATTCAGTTTTGGCTCTTTTTCATTCTGGCTGCTCGCTAGCTCCAGTTTTAGATACCTTCAATTCTGGTTCCCTTCGCTAGCTGAAATTAGAAAGTTATACACCAAATATAGTTCACTTCACGAGCCATGGTCCACCCCACCAGCTGTGGTTCACCCCAACAGCTACAATGTACCCCACAAATAATTCCACCTTGCATCGTCAGCGATACTAATACGATAAGTCTTATAGCACGTTTACAGTTGATCATTCAAAAGATCTTAGGTCGAAGACCGACCTATTCGTGGCCGGTTCGAATACTTGAAATTTATTTAGGCAAATTGACTTTAACGTATTACTTATTTGGTTGGCAATTCATTTCCAACAAACTCACCATCATTCAAATAGCCTTGCGCAAGCCTTTGCAAATCATCTCGAATTTCCTGAGCTTCAGACACTTCGATATCCGTCAGTGAGTCATGTTCATTGATCGGATTAGAAGCCTCACTCATGACAAGCATCTCATCGCTCTTGTTCCTATTCTTTGTCAGGCTCAAGGTTCTTGACTCTGATGCTAGCTTTGGTTTGCCAGGCTCAGGCACTTCGTCGACAAGCGTTTCTGTATCCCAGTTGTTGGCGAAGGTCGATAGAGGTCAACCAGAATAAGAGATTTGTAGGAGAATGAGTATGAAGTTAGAACAATGGCTCACCTGTGCCGTGGATTTGTTGATATCGAATCAAATTCAATGACTACGCCATCACATGAAGTGGTATAACGTATCAAAAATATGATAGATAAATTGCGGTTTAACTTCATCGTATAAAATCTACGCGAAGAGACTTGAGTGGTAGATATTAACAAGAGAAGATCATCGCTCTTTCAATTACTGAGAAATGCATGCTTCAAAAGTTAGGATAATCGTCACCTAGAGAGGTTCAAATTGATCTGCAAAAGCTTTTCTGCGGAAGCAGACTTAATCTTCGTCAATAATTCTTTAGCCGTCGAGGACCAATGACGTAGATCGTTCGCATCGATGGTCTTATCGCTCTTCCTACGCTTTTTCAACAATTGCATCATAATGTCTTCTACCGCCTGCACGTCCGGATGATTGAGATTGTCTTCATTTGATATGGTCGTACATCACTTCTGCACATCAATCTTAACGTGACCGTCATCATTCAACAGAATATTTGAACAGATGATATTTCCGTGAAATATGTTCTTAGACTCGAGGAATTTGATATCACTCAACACCTGTATCCGTCAACTCGGACATTTGAGTCAAACGAGCTGAAGTCTTCCCTGTCCGTGTATTGCTGCCACGTGAGCCTCTTGAGGGTGAATAGGTGCCGCGACCACTTGGACCAGGGAAAATGACATATGCTCAAGAACGATATAGAGGTCGGCTTCGAGTTCGTAAGCCTCGATGCATTTGACGAAACACTCTCTTTGGATCTGAAGGAGCCTAGAGGGATTTTCATTCCTGCCTGAGCCTGAGAGCTTTCTGATCGCGACTACTTCTGAAGCTGGTCGATCTTCTGTTGCAGCCATGTTAGAAGCCGGGCGTTTCTTCTTCGCTATCGTGACCTGGCCACCGACTATGAGGTTATAGCCTTCGTCGTACGTGCGTCAAGGGGATACGTCTTTCACGCTCAAAGGCGTATCTTGCCAAGCTTCAGACGTTTCTGCAGCAGGAAAGTTCTGGTGCTTAGGCTCGGTGCGGATGCAACCTCGGCGCCATCAATGTTGAAGTTTCTTGTCTTTCTGTTGAACTTGCCACTAGAGTCATCCCTCCCAGTTGGTACTTCGGCAGGAGCACGTTGATGGGAAGGATGCAGGTCGTCCGGGGGAGAGGGTTTCGGCCTTCGGGTCTCTTGCTCAACGCCAGGCCTCGTAGAATCTACAGGTTTTTAGTTCGCAGAGCCAGCGGTATCATTCTGCGAGATCCACGAATCTTGACTGTTTCTACTGGCAAGTGGCACATCGTTCGAAGGGAGTGGATTGGCTCCACGAGGGTTTAGATTAATTGGCGTGTACCGCTTGTCAGAGTAGAAAGCCATTAGAGATGTCGCGGGACGGAGTACTCTTAGTGACCATCAAACGAAGACGATTGAAAAGGCGGTAAAGTAAGGGGACGGAGGGAAAGATGCGCACGAAATTCTCGGAACACGGTAAAGATCGAGGTGGCATTCATTTCTGGCGTCCTGGGTCGTCAATTGCGGCGGAGTGCCCATTACTCACGAGACAGTGTACACCATCCTTGTTAAGACTAGCTCTTTCTATGTGAGTCGAACAAAGGTCGCTAGTAAATTTGATATACCATCAATACCAGCAAGACGAAGACTATCAATTTGGCCCTAGAGACTCACCAAGTCTGCCGTCGACTATATCACATTCACAAACTATAGATCCAGCAATCTAGACCTGATCGCGAACCAGAGCCGAGTCTGTAGAATTTTTAGGCCCTAGTGACAACCTGGCCGAAAGACTGAGCCATTCACAGATCCCCACCAGAAACTTCATCTCTACCCCAACCTCACCATTCTCCTCAGCTCAAATCCACAAGCTCTCACACTAGTGAGCGAAGTGGAGGAAGCCTTCATACCAATACGGAGGAATATACCAAACACAAAGCCGTGGCACTTCTGTCGGAGAGGCTATCTACGACAAATCTATTGGCTCTAAAACAAAGCCAAAATCAGTGATAGACGAGCTAATCCACAACCCTCACTTCCAGACCGCCATGCAAGCAGCAATTGCCGAATACGTCAGGAACAATCCTCCCCAGACAGGTCCGGCAGGTTCACGAGGGCAGCCAGGTTCATGGGGAGACCCAGGACAAGATGCTGTTAGGCGGGACGGTGCCCCAAGGTGGAACTCAAGCGAAGTAGGTTCTTCGATCCGATGTACGATGGAAAGCATTCCAGAAAGGAAACCTATTTCTGTTGGAAACCAGGGTTGTGGCAATCTCCGCCTACATAGGGCTGGGGACGCTAGTAGAGTTTTCACCTGTCTTCCCCCTAGATAGTCTTCCATCCAGCTTCAACCCATCTACCATATGTACCATATACCCCATATGACCTCCAGTTCCAAGAATACGTAGCAAGACTCAAAGAAGTCAGTGCCATCAAGGGAACCAGAGTTGGAAAGAGACAACGTCTGGTTCTGCCACCGCCCTAGAGCGGTAGACCGCTAAACCGTCCGAAAATGACATAATTATGGCCAAGTTTGGCGATGGAATTTGATCGAATATTAGGATGCTGACCTTACGGTTCAAGGAACCATCAAAAGTGGCTTTAGATGCCGTATTTAATGAACGCTACACTCTCAGAGATGCGGCTAATCGATGTGAGCCACGCCAATACGGACAGAAGATCTTTCGAGCAGCCAAAGACGCCGGCTTTTCGGAGGTAAAGGATCAGCTTTACTTGAACCTTCGCTCCTAACAATGTGCAATGAGATCATGATGAAGTGTAAATCTGCTACTGCATGAAAGGTACCTATGTTTCTACTACGGAGCAGCTATCTGGGTTAGTGAGCTGCGCTAGTCCCAATATGGCTAGTGGGCAGTGCTTACCACTGCTCCCACTGCTACCCCAGCTACTCCAGCTACCCCAGCTACCCTAGCTACCCCCAGCTACCTCTGCTACACCCCCTCTTGTTACTACTGTTTCTTCTATTGCTTCAACAGATCAACCTGAACCTGAGAAGAGATATCCGAAGACCAAGAACCCATGCCACTGTCGATGCCTTCCTCATCGATTTCAATGTCTCAAATACGAATGATGAGCGTACGCAGGGAAGCCATTGCGTGGCCAAGGCAGTAGAAGCCGTAAAGAACCTCGCCGCAGCAATGGTCAGTATGGAGGTTCCTTCAACTCGATCAAACAGAGTCAGAATCAGGGTTTCCGGAATAAATTTTCTTATCAGAATAACCAGCTTCTATCTTACCAAAACTTTCAGTTTCCTTATCAGAACTCTTTTCCTACTTATCCCAATCGGTTTCAGAACACTACCACAACAGCCAGCCCTCGTATCAATATGAAGACCAGACTCAAGGACAAACGACTTCATCCACAAACGCTCGGCAGCTGCCTCCCACCACACAGCGGCTTTAAATAACAGCAGCCCCCCGCAAGCGCGTTCGGTCTCAACATGGTCAATATGATGGCCAGCGTCAACCTTACAGAACGTAAATGAGAACAGACCTTTCGGTCAGTTTAACCGGGGATTTCAAAGAGGTGGGTTGCAACAAAGAGGTCAGCCGGCATACCAGGCCTTCGTCGACGATGACGAGCAACCTGACGGGAATGGATTTGATTGTGGAAAAGTCGGATATCCACGGAACCACAGAGGGCGGTCCACTCACTGAGTGGGTACGGAACAAAGAATTCGAAGGAGGAGGCTCCATAGAGGGAAGCGATAGTTACGACGGAGCCGATGTCAATTTTATCATGGCAGCGAAGGGAACCCGATCCGAATATACCTCGAGATTTTCTCCTCCTGAAACAAAGCTATTTCAACCACCTACCTCCTCAATGCTGAGAACCAGAAGTACCCTCAGTATCCTCAGTATCCTCACCAAGGAAAGCCATTTCCAATATGCCTTCGTTGCGGTTTTCGTCGCCTTCAACGAGGCGGTCCTTACTGAATCTACACTAACTTCAGACCAATCCAAAGGCTCCGATTATGCCTTCAGAGGTTGAAGATACGCAACCGCCAAAGTTCGGTTTACGAAGGCATCTCCAAACCAGTTTGAGGTGTGCCTCGATACTGAATGCTTAGCCACCTTAGTGGACCGAAAGTTCATTAGGAAACAGCTTCCAGACATTCAAGTTCGCAAGCTAGCGTCACCCATGACAATAAGAGGTGTGGGAAATTCAAGGCTAGTATGCTCATTGGTACCGATACCATTACGTGGCAAAGTCTCTGCATAGACCTGGGCAAGCAAAGCCTGCGCCTGTCAGAATTTGCAAGTTCCTTAAAGATGAAGACCAGAGTGCAACCTCAGTCATTCCAGCTAAGTCAACCGTTGAAGTTCCAGTAATCTATTATGGAAACCTCCTAAATGATTGCGACTTCCTTTTCGAACCTCAATGCTCTCAGCATTAAGGGGGAAAAGACGGAGTGTTCGAGCACATAGTAGACGCGGCTTAGCTTCCGTTCAACTTCGCAACATTACCTCTCATGCAATCACGTCACCAGAGCGTGTCCGACTCAGATCCGTGGTACAATATCAGGAAGAAGAAGCCTACATGGTGTTTCCAGAGGCCGCTCACCTCGCTGCAGGCGGATAAATGTCTGAAACACGGTTCCAAGATGAGAAAGTCATGGAAGCGATCGCCGTACGAAGGCATTACCAGGGCAGCCATGGCATACACGGCCCTAGGAGGTTTCACTAAACCCACGGAACCGGCTTCCTTCTCACATACCGGCATGGAAGACGTCACCTCCGCAATGCCCTCTATAGGCCCAAATGCCGAGCATATCATGACCAACGGAATCAGTCTCTACGGTAGCCACGAAGTGGCATCCAAAATCGAACAATTTTGGTGAAATCTGGACCGACCAAGCGACTACGGTGGATTTACCGGAATTGGAATGGATGCAAATTCCGTTGGAGCCAAATTCAGTCTCCAACCCTGCGAGGTTGTATCCCGTTAGCGAGAGGGATCGAAAGGTCATAGACGGGACCTTTGACAAAATGCAACCACAGGACAAAATGACCTGCTCAAACCATCCAACCCCATTTAGCTACCCGGTTTTGTAGTAAGGCTAGAGGCATCAGCAGGCCCTAAGGGAAGAGTAGTGATGGATAACCGGTCGTAATAAAAATGACGGAGTCAGATAGTTATTCTATGCCTCCTACATATCTAGGGTAAATGCGACCGGCTATTTCCATCAAATTTCCATCAATTTGTCCTTCAGATCGCAGATCGGCATAAACTTACGGGTTGTTCTGTCGAGGACAGGAGCAATCCAATGTCGCTCTCATGGGCTTAAAGGCTCACCGCTATATGTTCAACGGCAGACAGACACCACACTCAGACCGGTTTACATCGATGATATGATAGCCTACTCTCGCACCTTAGACGAACATCTTAACCGTTTGAAAGAACTATTTGTAAGTCCCGGAAAATCGTTCCTAGGTTACCCATCGATCCTAGCAGATTATTTAGGACTCTCAACCTCAGAGGAAAAGATAGCGGCCATAACGTCGCTCTCCTTTCCACACTCACTTCGAGATCTTGAAATATTCTTAGGCATGACAGGTTGGTTACGATCTTCTATCCCAAGGTACGCTCAGAAAGCTTGACCACTTCAGGAAAGAAAGACGGCCCTAATCAAAACACTGCCGAAGGGTTGTAGGGAACTCTTACGAAAGCGCAAGGCAAAAGGTCTGGCCTACGATCCAATGATCGAAGATATAGATCCCTTCCACGAGCTTCAGAAGGCGTCTGGTATCGCCACGTCCCTGGTTCATTTCGATCCTCACCAGACAATTATATGTGAACTTAAACGCTTTCAAAAAAATGGATATTGCGGTTATGATGTGTCATGTTCAGGAACATTTCGAAGAAGCCTTCACCCAGGTCTACCGTCGAAACCAAATGCCCTGGCCGCTTCTCGTACCAAAGTTCAGCCCATACTCCTCCTCAACACGGCAAAAAGAACTTACTGGCCTACAGAACTGGAAGTAGCGGGCATCGTATTTCACGAAGGTTCCCCTTACCATCGTTTACCGATAATTCAGCTGCCGTATCAATTTCAAGGCAAACAAGTCTGGACTATCTTTGCAGCCTCCTATCAAGACAGATAATTTAATATTCAATTTATCTATCTATTATTAAAGGATCGAAGACATACCGCACTCTTCCCTCCCTGCTAGGAAACCAGACTAGTAAGTTTTCCATTTGTTATTCTAACGATAGAATCATTCTCGACTTTACAGCGCCGCCAAGCTTGCACATGAGCCTGGGCATGATCCAAAAACCAGGCTTTGACAATAAAACGGGGCATGTCCGCAATGATAAGAAACCTTCGTGTCGTTACACATGTTGCAAAGACAGACACAGAGACGCCAAACAAGTAGTAAAAACGTTGAATATATGTAAAATGAATCCTTTCAATCTTGTACTAATTCTAGCTTCAATAGACTGCTGGGGACTACACTCATTTATTCCTGCACAGATCTGATGCCCTGGAATCATCGACCGGCCAATCGAGGCGTTATCGTCTCTTTCAGCATCTTCCGTAGTGCGCAGAAGTTATACGACGGGTCTGATGGCTGTAGGACGCATATCGGTGGTGTGATGGCAGCAGAACTCATTTCGGCGGTGCGGTGGCTTGAGCTTCCCTTGGCGACATACCATTTCTACATGGGATGCCAGAGCGATGGTTCCTGGCAGTAGTACGGATATAAACGCTCAAGCCATATAGCAAAGAGAAAACCAGTGTACATATTTCGATCACCTTCTGCGGTCTCAATGTTTCTTGACCGAACACAAACAACGAATTCTTTCTTCCTTTGATCTATCTCTTTTCCACTACCTTGACGTCAGACATCGTATTAGCATCCCTAGACCACGTCCATGAACTTGAGCCCGACACGCCGGAGGTCTCCCACTCCCCCAACCTTCGTGGAGTCAAATAGTTCATCTTCTTGGTCTCGCCGATCAACTGGTTTGTCTTCATTCTGTCGGCCTTGTGCCTCAACTTGTCCATGGCCGACGACCCCGAATCCGCTGCGCGTTGCTACTTGTCTCTTCCTTCACACCCTCTTTCGCGTCCATGGTCTTGTCCGTCGATTTTGTTATTGACCAGGATCCCCGAACATGTAGATGTAGTTGATTTTGTTCGCTCTAGATGATCCACGAATGATCCTGAGAGTCTTCAGTTCAAGATACTCCTTGCCTCATTTTTTCTCCACGGAGCTCAGCTTTCATCTCATGCACCTCAGCTTTCTACGAATGGCATGTCAATCACGAGCTCTCACACAAGCCTGTTCGACATGGCCGAGAAGCACTTCCCGACCAGGCGCTTGATCGTCGCCCCACCTTGATAGCCATCAAGGCTTATAGACTCCTTGCATTGTTCTCGGAGGGAATGAGGGGCCTATGACCAAGCCGGTCGTGTGGTGGTTCACGCTCCTCTTACGATGGTGTACAAGGCTAGGCAAGACATCAAGAATCTGCATCTTGAAATATGCATCCACGGCTTCATGAGGGAATGGTCTGAGCTTCCCGAGCTCCTTGCTCATCTAAGCACCATCAGTCGTCTTTCAATGCTATTATCGGTGGCAGCCTTAGTGGTGAACCCTATCTAGTTGCTAATACCTACGATGGTCTGGGAGAAGTGGGCGAATAACACTTCCGACTGCATTTGTTGTAGTTCGTGTCCTTTTCAATCCCGCACTCATCGCGCACTAAGAGCCTCTACTTCCAGCCAAGTACATGATCAGACTGGGGCGTTCGGCCAGATCCAAGTGTTCCCGATCAAGTTCATGATCTCTGCTTCGCTGCCCGAACAACCTGCTGATATCAAGGGCTAGCACGGTCTTAAGCAGTGGTAAGCACTGCCCAGTAGCCATATTGGGACTAGCGCAGCTCAATGTAGAAAACCCAGATAGCTGCTCCGTAGAAAAAACATACCTTTCATGCAGTAGCAGATTTACACTTCATTAGGCGCTAGTCTGGGACGAGCTCATGTACAGCTGCTGAAAACAGCATATGCCACTAGAATGCCATGTTTCTGCAGTAGTCGTGCCTCGCACTAACCGAACATTACTTTCGTTTAACAATCACTACTCTGAGGTCCATAGCCCACTACACCACTCGAGATCGGTCTCGCTATCCTGAACCTCGCTCATCGACACAACAATGTTTCGAGTAGCTGCTGTTGCTCATCAAGGTAATGCGAAATATGAACTTGTTTTGATGACACCATGGCCGTCATTCACAGTAAGTTCGTCAATATGTTCGGGCACACGAGCATCACCTCTCATGAACACGAGCTGATGAGATTAAAAGACCACGAACAACACCATCACTGACGTATCAATCAGACTCGGGAAGGCGACCCCGAGAATCATCATGTTCACATATCTGCCCATCGCCATTGTCATGGACGTGGCGTTCATTGTGGACTCGGGCTAGCCGAGGCGCAGCGGCTCATACCGAATTCTGACTGTCGGAACAGATCCGTGTACACGGCCCTGGCCTGGCGCGAGGACAAGCTGGCGTTCACAATGGCCTCTCCGTCGGTGTACTAGGATCTGATGAAACTGGAGCCGCACGTCTTCATGCTATCGGTCGCGCTCCCGCTGGTGTCGTAGGTCTTGACGATGTCCATGGCACTCCGGGTGCCGCAAAACCAGTGTAGAGCCCCGTTCGAACTCAGTGGTTAGGTAGGTCTCACAGATGATTTGGGCAGGACCTTGAAGTTTCGATCCATGAATTTCAAGCTCATCACATCAGTCTGCGCTGAACTGATGTTCTACGTCTTTGCATTCAGTGAGACGTGCAAAGACACAGCAGAACCCGAGTGAAGCGTTTTGTTTCCGGGGGGACTGCGAAGCGGATGTGCCGTGTTGTCTTCGTCCCAATATCTGCGGACTCGACAAAGCCATGCTGAATCATCAAGTGCTGGGTAGCCCAAGATTGCTTTGCGCCTTGCTCGTTCCAGGGGAGACTTAATTTAAATATCGAGGATCCACCCATTGATACGCTGATGAACACTCGGCGTAGCTGTCTGATCCTGAGAAACGTCGGAATCTCTGCTACTTCTCGCAGGCATCGGGGCTGTTGGCGTATTGTCGAGGCATGCCACTGACGAAGTCCCACTATTCTCTACGTTTGGCTCCAGGCCTGCTTCACTGCGTAGTGCTCTTAAATCATGTTCAATTAGGCGTAAATCTTCCATATAACTAGCATGAACGTCAGGAAAAGAGTTGAGAAACTCCACATTTGGCGGATACAGTGGGTGGCCCATTGCATTCCGTTCGCTCTCTAGGTCAAGATAATGAGATCGCTCAGCCTCAAGTGCTGAAAGCCGTTCTCTGATAATATTCGCGTCGCCAAGCTTGGAAAGATATTTGTTTGATGGAGAAGAGCTGTTATCCGTATGGTCCGAGGTGCTGCTACGGGAACACTCCTGGCCACTTCCATATGATGAATCTGTGAAGGAAGGTTTACCATTCTCGTCGTAGGGAATATCAGGAAATTGGCGGTAGAAGCGACCCTCTTTTTTCTCTAGCTCGTATTCCATCATGTTTAGATCATCTTCTAACTCCTTGTAATGTTCCTCTTTCGGCCCAAGTTCGTCACGTGCCTTGTCTATCTCCGTGTAGAGCCCATCCATAATGGTTTTATCAAGTGTTCCGTTGCCATCCCAATGGCTCTGGAAATTCTTCCAAAGCTGAGCTCCTAGTTCGCGGGCTCGGCCAAGTTCTTGTCGCAGGCCAGCCCTTCGCTCACGAAGTTCGAGTCTGCTCCTTGCTACCGACTCACGAAAGTTTTGAACCTCGTGCCGCACAGTATGGACGCGTTCAGCGATGTAAACTTCTTCAGTCTTCTTTCTATGGTTGTCTAGAACAATGCCGGGTGCTTGCTGATCTTCCGTCCTTCCAAACGCACCGCAAACCTCTTCTTGAATACTTGAATCTGTCATATTGCGCTTGTTCTTCTTCTTGGAACTGAAGGTCACAATTTGTTGGAAACAGGGGAGTTGGTAACCTCCGCCTCATAGGGCTGGTACTCGTAGGGCCGGGGGCCCGCTAGTAGAGGTTTCACCTTCCACCTCCTAGATAGCCTCCTAACAACAACAACCCATATACCATATGTATCATATACCCCATATGACCTCCAGTTCCAAGAGGTTATGAGCCCGGGTTAGCACTTCTAGCTGCTCGAGTTGTTGCTCCGGATGTGACTCCGTTAAGCTCACCGGATGAGTGACTTCGACAAGCTCACTACCACCACTGCCATCACTATCATCATGGCCATTACTATTACCTATCATCACTCTTCCCGTACAGCAAATTCGCCTCCTTACCGAAGACAATTACGGCGACTGGCTCATTGATACCGAAGCCAATGCTGGAAACGACACCCTGAGCAGGCCTCTCAGTGAGCACAGGACAAGCGGGATTGGGAGCAAGAGTGGGAGGCAAAAGGTCATACATCTGACGCCAAGATAGTCAGGCTAGGAAACGGTGGATTTACGTTGGGAAGCTCCGTATTAGCTTCAATCACTGCCAAGCCCTTAGGCTGGGGGAGTCAGAAACTCCACACGTTACGAAGCTCCGAATAGCTTCAAATTTACCCGATTAGGCTGTGATTCCCATGGGGGAGTGTTGGAAACCATGGTTATGGCAATCTCCGCTTCGGTGGGGCTGGGGGTGCGCTAGTAGAGTTTTCACCTTCGTCCCCTAGATAGTTATCCATCCAGCTCCAACCCATATACCATGTATCATATACCCCATATGACCTCCAGCTTCAAGATATATCAAATGCCCCGTATTACCTCCAGTTCCAAGAGGTTATGAGCCCGGGTTAGTGCAAGCTGCCTTAAGTTGTTGTTCCGTTTGTGAGTACGACAACTCACAGTTCATGTCTACCGTCGTCGTCGTCATCGATCGGCAAAGCCTCTACGCGATAAAGCCATCAGATACAGCAAGAGCAAGACGACAGGAAATACAAAGACAAAGAACAGTCACGCTCGTGGTCGTGATGTCAAGCTTGTCAGATTTGTGTGGCTAGTTGCTGCAGAATTATCAAGGAAGTTAGTCATCGTGGATAGATGAAGCGATGCATCAGTTATATCCGGATGAACCAGAAACGAGCCAGAAACGAGTCAGAAACGAGGCTAGGATGCCAGAAACGACGCGGAAACGACGCGGAAACGAGGACATTCAGGATGGGTCAGGTTAAGCCGTGGATATGTGCCTCCAAAGCGAGGGAAGCGGTGAACCCGAATAAACCGTGAATATACCTCTGATGAGGGCAAATGGTATATAAAAGTCAAACGACTTGAAAGTCTCTCGTCAGGATTCAAGAGCTAGGAAGCTTCGGCAAGATGCTGGAGTTTGAAAGCCGACAGAAAGGCCTAGTTGGTCTCATGTTTTGCTCCGTGTAGGAGCCGGGGGAGCTTGGAGGCTCCAAAAAAGGGAGCTTGAAGGCTTCATAAAGGGGAGTTCAAACGCCCCGAATTTTGGTCCATGGAGGCTCCGTTCCCAAAGGGGAGTGTTGGAAATAGGGGAGTTGGTAACCTCCCCCTCACAGGGCTGGTAGGGCCGTTGCCCGCTAGTAACCAGCTTCAACCTACCTACTATATGCCCCGTATTCTTGGAACTGGAGATCATACGGGGCATTTGATATATTGGTTGTTGCTAGGAGGCTATCTAGGAGGTGGAAGGTGAAAACTCTACTAGCGGGCCCCAGCCCTACCAGCCCTATGAGGCGGAGGTTACCAACTCCCCTATTTCCAACACGTATTACCTCAAGCTCCAAGAGTTGGTAAGCATTGTACGGACGGAAAGAGGACTGCTGGGACTGTTGAAGCAATAGGAGCAACAGTTATTAGATATTCAGTTTAACAGGGACGGCTGCCCGTAGAAGGGTTGAGAGGGAAATTGGTTGCCAAATGGCTGACGAAAATTAGAAGCCGAATTGCGATACCCACCACGTTGTTGGTGCTGGTGAGGTCCTGAAGGTATCTTCAGGTGCTGACTCGGACGGTGATTGTGCATCTCAAATTAGGTGTCCTTCTTGAGCTCTAATATCTGAATAAACTGAGCTATGGAAGTGCTGGAGCTGGGGGGGTCCACGAAAGCTTTCAGCTCAGCCGCAATGCCCTGATAAGCAAAGGTCAATTGATTCTTGACGGAATCTATGTCCGCAGACTTTGCGTGCCTAATTACGGATTGTACGTAAGCAGCTGGCTCACGACGGCTTCGTGCATCTTGTAATGTGTACTTTTCGGAAGTGAGGTTGGCGAGGGCAACTCCACTAGCTTCCTTGAAGCGGTTGGATAGTGCGTTATATCACTCATCAACGCTGTTGATGTCGGATCATAAGCCAATTGTCTCTGAATTGGAAAGCTCTGCTGTGTATCAGGCCAAACCAAATCCGCGCCGCGCTGTGTTGAGATTGGTACGGACTATGGAGGCTCCTTTTACGGCAGCCAGGTCCCGGACTCTTTCTACGAACAGAACCACGCTGCGATAGTAGACAGCTTAACTCTCACTACGTCGCCTTCGCCGTGTGCTTTGTTGAGGTACGGATCGAACTATCCTAGATCCTAAGCGTTCAATATATCTCCCAAATTGTTTGCGACATCTGTACCCGGTTGGCCTTGCGAACCCGGCGGACCCTGAGGACCTCGCTGTTGCGGTGGCATCCTACTGAGTACCGCTTGCACTGCATTGTCGAGCATGTGCTGCAGTTGCTCTTGGGTTACTTCCACCATATTGACGAATTTGTTGGCTTTGGGAGCGATATTGGGGCCTATTGGGTGAGTGTAAATACCTTCTTCGGCTAAGATAGCAGATGTTGTAGAGTGTCTGCGGTCGTTGGATTGGGAATCTGAACCCGAGGGCGTCGATTCCGGTCCCTTTACCGGTGTGGCAGACCTCGTAGGAGTAGTTCCGGTAGATGGAGAATCGTATCTACGGGAATTCTGAAGAAGCTGTGGATGCCTTCGAAACTCAACGGTTTGGTTCGTAGGCTTTTACTGCTTTAAGAAAGGCCGATGTATCAGTGGCCCAACGGAAAGGGAAGCCAGGTGGCTCAGCTGATGCGGAGCTTCTGGTAATTCGAGATTTTGGCTTGGAAGTCTCCGAAGCTTCTGCTGGACGAGGGTAGTAACTTACGACGAAGTTAATGGCCAAGCCAACTTCTGTGGGCACGTCGTCAATGTATGCGTGGCCCGCCGATGCTACGAACTCAGTGATCTGGTGGGCTAACAGCACTGTTGGTTGACAAATCCACCAAAATGTGAACACACTTTGGAACAATCCTATTCAGGCATGTATATCTCATGATATCTGTGCATGAGAAAGAGGTCGTCACGGTAAACAAGACATCATGTTGCATATCGGGGTAGGATCAATCGCATGAGCTCATTGCCGGTTTATGAACGTCATACGGATGAAACCCCTAGCGCCCCACCCTATCCCTTACCTAAGGTAGCATAATAATCATATCAAGGGATAGGGCTTGGAGCGGAGATTACTAACCACAGGGGTCCCTTCATCCCTTATTTTGAGCAGATTTATCTCGTCCCTTCAAACGAGCGAGGCAACTGAACTACTTGAATAAAGAACATCGAAAAACATGGAGAAGAACTCTGGACGTCGAGCAGAAGCTACAGTAAGAACTTTCTTTCTCATCAATCAAATCAAGTCTGACATCCTCAAAGGTATGTAGCGGTGACAATACCATTGCAGAAGGTCATATGCTGCTCAGGAAACTTCGCATAAATCTTGGTGACCGTTTATCGACCACTTTAGAAGCAAACCTTGATAGTCTAGAAGCAAATTTCGAGAGTTTAGGGGGACAATATGTGCTTGCCGTTCAGGCTCGTGCAAATGAGTCCAAGATGCACGAAAAGACGAGGAGATGGTTGCAGGAAATCAACCAAACAGTCAACAGCGATCTCAAGAGCGTGAAGGTGGAACTGGAAAATGCAAAATCGAAAGCACTGAGCGTGAGAGAATCACATATAGCCAAGCGTCGTCGCGGAGAGCTGGATTCTGATGATCAAGTGGACCAAGCGCGGACTAATAACTTTTTCGCCAAATATGAAAGGATGAAGAGAAATCAGAGAAATAAGAGAAAACAAGCGTCGGACTCCAAGCAAGGCACGATCTGACGAAAATTTCTCTCTTTTGCTCAGGTGTGCTGGCAAACTTCCGATTCTTCGCAAAAAGAGATTACACGGTCAGTATCGTCACGTTTGTCCGCGCAGCGCTATCTTGCATAAAGGACTCTATAATCATGTCACTTCAACAGAGACCTCAGAATGCACCTTCGTTCTATCCCATCACTACAATTCCCTCGACGTTTCGATTCCTCAGTCTCAACCTCACTCACCCAACCCCCCTCATTCTTCAAAATTTCCTTGACGAAGATTCTTGCACCATGCCAAGCAAATTTGCATGAGGTGAAGAATACGGAGATTGCCATAACCCTGGTTTCCAACAGAACCCACTCAAAAGAGTTGCACGGCAGGACACAACGAGTAGCACAAAAAGCTTGGAGTTCTGAAGGAGAGACTGTTTAGTGGATGGAACTGGGACTTGGCAAATACGTGGGATTCAGGAACACTCAGCCTATGCTTTGGCCGGGCAAGAAGCTGTGATCCTGTACGCAGCAGATTAACGTTTGCAGATCTGAGGGGATGCTCACCGCCAAAATCCCCTTTGCAGACGCCCTCCCCCTGTCACACACTTCAAACTGCACCACTCCACATATCACGTCATATTTTCCTCTCACTTCCTCAACGGCAAAAGCATCGACCTTGCCGAAATCGCCACCTCGTCCGCCGAGATACAGTACATGAAAGCCATACTCCCCGGCTGAGTGCAATCGTCCATCCTCAACGAAACACTTCGGCATCAGAAGAAGATACAGAACGCGAAAAACGTCTTTGCCGCCCGCGGTGGTGGATATGAAGGGTATGTTTCGAGAATGAAATCATCGGTTCCGGCAAGGGACGAGCAGTGCGAACCGAGATGGGACGGCAATATTGTTTTGGAGCAGTGGTACCAATTCGACAGGCGCAGTAGCTGACTGACCTCGTGTGCGAAGGTCATGGGTAGGCATGCACTCCGCCATATTAGTCTCCTCGCTAGGAAGCTGCAGATGCTTTATCATTCTTCCATCCCTTTCCAAATCGCCAACTCTGGCCGTATCGAGCATAGCAGTGAAGTCGAAGTGAAGGTGCTTCTACAGGCTATGCGTGAAGCAGTTACACGGTGCTGCGACAAATTCCTCGTCCACTCAGTGACTGCAACGCCAGACAGGGATTTGGAACGGTTGACGAAGAAGAATGTGAGGAGAGATGTTGAGGGGAGGGAGAGGAAGATCGGGAAAAAGGGGCATGCTGGGGTGATTTTGGTAACCTCCATGGAAATCAGAACAAAATTCCGAGGGAGTCAGGTAGTAGCCAGGGGCCTATATGGCTCGGCCATCCTCGGAACGTTGCACCAAGTGCAGTTTCTACATTGCTGGGGAAGAAAAATTACTTCCCCAGCGAGAGTCAAGTACTGGCGGAATATAGAATCAAAGTCCACGCATCCACCTCTCGCAGCAGTTGCATTGTATCTATTACTCTGAATCAACAGCGGTAGATTTGGATATCGTGACTATGGGATCTTACCATGCCGGCTTCTTCTCCACTGAACCTGCACTCGCAACGTACTATATAACTCTCTTTAACACTTCTCTCTTGGCTATCATCTCCAACGACTTCCAATGTACTAGCCTCACCCCTTGCATAGCTTATACGGTGTGAATCCTGCACAGCGGAGTCTTGGCGAACTGTCTTTGATGCTCCTCTCTTGGCTATCATGAACGCACTAGGAAGAAGCAAGAGACTGAACCTTAGTATGGTGAACACCACGAACAGTCCCGCTTCCGTCTGCATCGAAGGCGATGTGTGTCACTTTGGCGACATCCACTCTTATCCCCTGCTGTGAATAGATGTATCCCTGCTGCCGCATCATGCCCAGGTGTGGTGATACCACAGTGTGTGCTGCTAGCTCTTACTAGAAGTTTCACACGAGACGTTCTTCCCGACTGATCATAGAGGTGCGCAACGGTTGAAGTGGGGACTAGTGGGCTTGGTGTGTTACGGTCCTTTTTTCTGGTGGGAACGGCCCAAAGGTGTAGGTGAGGTTTGGTGAGAGCGTGACAGTTAATCTGCTGCAGATCTAGAATGTTTTAGGCACTAGACAGTCAGCTGACGTCCGACTTCAAGGGACCACGCCGTGAATAGTGGCACGAGTGGCTAAGATGACCAGGGAAGGTAGGTACTCGCATTTGCGCTAAACAATACCGATTTCGAAGCAGAAATGAGCCCTGAAAGAAGACGCCACTGTTCCTCACTGCTGGATTACAATACGTTGCAGAGAGACGTACTCTCGAGCCTCAACTTCTCATATGATTATGATCTCATACCAATGCCGGAATAATCAGGTCATTACACCCCGTCAACCCTTTGATGGGGCCATGCCATCGTTCACTTTTCCGGTGTCGCAGACTGACGCTTCCACGGCCGGCAATCTCCGCCTTGGTGGGGCTGGGGGTACGCTAGTAGACTTTTCACCTTCGCCCTCCTAATCCGTAGATAGTTATCCATCCAGCTTCAACCCATCTACCATATGTACCATATACCCCATAAGGTTATGAGCCCGGGTTAGCACTTATAGCTACTCGAGTTGTTGCTCCGGTTGTGACTCCGATAAGCTCACCGGGTGAGTGACTCTGACAAGCTCACCGGATTTAGTGATTCTGATAAGCTCACTACCACCACTGCCATCACTATCACCACGGCCGTTACTATTACCTGTCATCATGACTCTTCCCGTACAGCAAATTCGCCTCCTTACCGAAGACAGTTACGGCGACAGGCTCATTGATACCGAAGTCAAATGCTGGAAAGTACACCTCGAGCAAGCCCCTCAATAGGTACAGGATGAGCGGGATTGAGAGCAAAAGAGGGAGGCAAAAGGTTATACATCAGGCGTCAAGATAGTCAGATCTATGAAAACGGTGGATATACGTTGGGAAGCTCCGAATAGCTTCAAAGCCGTGGATATGTGCCTCCATAACGAGGGAAACGGTGGATTTTCGTTGGGAAGCTCCGTATTAGCTTCAACCACTGCCTACGCCATTTGCGCTGGGGGAAATCAGTAACTCCAAATATTCACCACTGCCTACTCTTGAAACTGGAGATAATACGGGGCATTTGATATATTGGTTGTTGTTGTTAGGAGGCTATCTAGGAGGTGGAAGATGAAAACTCTACTAGCGGGCCCCAGCCCTACCAGCCCTATGAGGCGGAGGTTACCAACTCCCCTATTTCCAACAAATTCCTAAGGTCCAGGTCAATGATGGGATTGGCCCCGAAAAGGGAGCTGGCACCGCCGCCAGGCATGGTGCCGGCGAGTAAAAGAGCATGGATATACGTAGTACAGTCAGTATGGGGTCTGAATAGCTTGAATATGGAGCTTCAATCGAGCCCTATAGGGCTGGCGCTAGGGGATCCAGAGTTGTCACCTCCTTTCTACCTTCGTAGCTTCCTACGCTTCTGTTTAACACTTTCCATCCAAGCCCATCCCTCAGCACCCTTTTCTCGTTCATAACTTGTCCGCTTTTCTTCGTCTAAACCCACGCGCTCGCTCTCAATGGTCTATACCGCCATCGCTCTCGATGCGCCTACAGATGTTTCTCTTGTGCTGATTTCTAGATTTTGCGATTGGACCCCTCAACTCAGAGATGAAGAGCGTAGAATGGGGCGGATGGGTGATACAATGGCGAATGTTCTGGGGGGAATGGGCTCCTAGGCTCCGTGGAAGTTGGTCCAAGGCCAGAGTGCCACGACTTATTAGATTATTGTGCTTAAAACTGTGCTTGGAGCCGTGCATCGACGATTGGATCGAAAGAGTGAGTACAGACGGGCACTATTGAGGATACGGTGAGCTCGGGGCGCAATGGAAGCATAAATCATAAGTCATGCTCGATGCACTATGAGGACTCAGAGTTCTTCATGGAAATCATGGATCAATGGATCCAAGAAAGTTATGGTACTGGAAACCAGTGCTTGTAGATAGATTGAGACGGCTTGCCGGATGGCCTAACAAGTTGCGACGATCTCACATGGGGATAAAGTGACAGCGAAAGACATTCCGGTAGATGTTCAACCTTATTGGGGATTTGACTCCCTACCACCATGGCTCCCTGCGTCGGTCGGTCGCAAACAGTGCTTCAAACAGATTCAATGGCCAGTAATGGAATGGCCTATACGCGATGCTGGCTACGAACATTCTGTCTTGTTACAGAGGAGCTGAACAATTCCACCCCTTCGGAGCGATGAGGATCAGTTGATTGCGCGATGTAAACGGACAGCCTCGAGTCAACGGCACATTGACGCGATGCGAACGGTCACCGTTGAAGATTCGCAAGCACTCCGACATAGCAGAAGATATAGACAGGACAGAACGAGGGTTCTGTCTAGACAAAAGATTAAGCAAGAGTGGGATATACACGTGTCAGGATGATTAACTGGGGTCAATACAGCGACGGAGGCGTACAACGACACGGATATACATCACAAAGGCGAGATTCATTGGGTGGAATACAGGAGCAGCAGGCCTTGTTCATTTGATGCAAGAGTATTCGGCTGCCCTGACGTTACGAGGAATTGGATAAGCAAAGTCGTCCCTGTGTGAGAGTCGTTGTATAATGGAAGGATCACAGTCAGCGACCTCGCTCATCGACTTGACAGCGCTGTGAGTAACCCCAGCGTGTGATACCGGCGGAAGCCGGGGCTTTTACATGATAGTATGGCATCCGACTCAAACGACGGAACAGAGACAGCAATACGTCGACATTAAGCAGACGGTGATAGACAAAGTTAGAACCCCAAACAATCAACATACATTCACCGCTTCAGGATGATTTTCCGGAGAGACAGAAATGCATGTCTAGGAGAGGATCTTGAAGAAAATCAATTGCAGACACGAAACATGGTGCCCAGCAGAGCGAACAAGCAAAGACTAGAAGGACGCAGAGTTTATTAACACCATGCCGTGCATGTAGCTTAGCCCCAGCTAATGGTGAGAGAACATCTCATTCTTATGCGGCAAGTTCAAGTTCTGCCGAATCTTGTGCTGACGTGGGGTCCATTTGTTCTTCTATAGAGAAAAGGTATTTGCCCCATGGTTTCCTTGTCGAAAATTCAGGTCATACAACGCTCTCATTAGCTACTGTACAGCTAGACCGTGACGTATAAATCAATCATGCAATCAAACAGATTCAGTTCTTTTCCGAGAAAGGTTCTCAACACGCTGGACCACTAGACAAACTTCTTTTTTCCCGTTTATCTTAACGTGCTTTATGCGGCCAAAGGCTATGAAGCACAGCAATACTATCCACGTACATAGAGTACTATCCCGCGGCGTATGTAGTGTGGAAAAGCTCCTTGCGCGAAACAGGTTCTTAGAGCATAAAAACTCCAAGTTGCCTGAGTTCACTTTCCATATTCAGTCGAATGAGCTCAAGGAATCCTGCTGCAAGCAGCCGACCCAAAATCCTAGACAGTATATCCTGTAGACCAGTTGTACATTGTGCAGTCAGACCGATAAGATGGGCGACGAAGAGCTATGCCCGAGCGTGCTGGTCGTGCGAGTAATAGGTCACAGGCTTCGCGTTATCGTAGAAGATGGCCACTTCGAGGTGGGCTTTCGTTCGCTATTTAACCACCTAGACAGTGTAGACTTGCTATCGTGTGTGAGCATTAGCGCGTGGCAAAGACGTAATGCTCGGTCTGAATCGATTCGTCTGCTCAGCGGCTCGTGCGCATGTCAGAGTAGTCGACTCGTTCGGTGTGTGAGATCTCTCAGCTCTTCTGAAGCAAAGACAGAAGGTTCGTAGCCAGCACCACGTACAGGTGGGTCTTGTAGCTGGCCTAAATAAACTTCTATTCAGCTTCAATCCACCTACTCAATGCTCCGTATGAGCTCATTTTCCAAAAGAGCGAGACGTCATCTCGCAATCGCGGGTGAAAGGAAATGAGCTATCGAGGACCATGCGACCTTGGGAGAAATTCACGCAGTCGATGGCTATCCAATTCCCTGCTATGGTACGCACCAGATCGGTATCGAGTTGATATTATCCTTGGCTGTTTCTGAGGTTTTTCGGTTGCAAATAATTAGTAGAGTCCTCCTAGATAGCCTCCTAACAGCAACAACCGAAAAACCTCGTTTTCCAACACTTTCCGCTCGGCTTCTTGGCACAAGCTTCGGAAATAATGATCTGCCTAGTGAACTCAGCAAATGCCGTAGCTACACCATTGCCGGTTCTTGCACTAGTATTGTAATCCCAAATTTGAGTGTCTGCGCAACGTTCGAGAAGATCGCTTTTGTTGCCAACCAAGACAATGGGCACCTCGTCCGTTCTCACGGCGCGGATGTTTCTACGGATGTCTTGAGCTTTCACCAAGGAAGGGTGGTTGCCGAGAGAAAAGACGACAACGATGCCTTGAGCATATCGCATGTGATGCTGATTGAGGACACTCGCTGGGGAGAAAAATGCAACTGTCAGCGATATGTCCTAAGCCGAACACATTTGTTCTTTTGCTCAGAGACCTTACCAGGACCTTTCGAGCCAGCGGTATCACGAATGTTAAGTACATAATCGCGTCCCTAGGTCTAAAGTCAGCGAAGGCCAAAACAATCAAGGGAAAATGTTATCTTCGTACATCAATCTCGATTCGTTTGCTGTACGTATCTTCTATAGTACTATCGTAACTTTCAAGCCAAATGTCTTGCACAAATCGCGCTGTTGATACACATGAGCGTCGAATTCTCTTCCTGCGGATTGCGCATGCGACAAACCGGTTAAACAACTTTTCCCAACGCCCTCTACGTGCACGCATCAGCATTGTTTCGACAGAATCTCAGTGGAGAAAGCTCACCAGCACCTAGAACAAGAATGGTGAATTCGTGCATTCTACTCATGTTTGGACGTCGAAAATTTCAAGCGAACGAAAGAAAGAAAGAAACATCAAGGGAACTTGAAGGTTTGTTCGGAGTGCTCGCGACAAGGGTCTACGGTGCCGCTCCTACGTGGCCAATCCTCGAATTCCCTCCCCCCGCATTTCGACAGACGACACAGTAATTGGCCTGGTTTCTTCGGTTCTGCATATCACTTTTTCGGGGATAGTCACTGAATACTATCATTGTATCTTAACGCTACATAATTGCGAACTGTGTGCCGTGTTGGTAACAAACCAAACATAGAGGGCCACCAGGGCCGTGTTCATTCAACAGATCAACAATACATTCCAACATCGAGTCAAAATAATTACTGGGTCGGAAGACATGTAAGGGGTGTCAAGGTACTGGAGCGAGGATCGCTATAATCGTGAGGCTTGCCCAATGCCTTAAACCTCACAAGCACACCACGTCTGCGTTCGTCCTGGCGACGTTCGTGTTCTTTCTGGCGAAGTTTGTTCTGGCGACGTTCGTGTTCTTCCTGGCGACGTTCGTTCTGGCGACGTTCGTGTTCTTTCTGGCGCAGTTTGTCCTGGCGAAGGTCGTTCTTGTTCCTGCGATCTTCCTCACAAAGCATGTCGATCTCGCCTTGGACTTCAACATATCTTGCTGTCTCCCCAGCTGCAGCCAGTGCATCTTCATTTCCTGGCCCTAGAATCGCTTCAAGAGGAGTAAAGAATTCCGGACAAGGATTGCAAACCAGAAAAGATACCGCAGTGACTATCGACTTTTCCATCATGTGCTTGTGATACTTTGCGGCCAGATCCCGATGAAGCCTAAAGGAGTAATTTTTTGCTGCTCTTTGAAGAAATAACACCAAGCACAAAACCACATCTTGGCTTTCGAGTTTGCAGATAGTTTGTTCAAATAGTGATAAGAGTCGTGGAGAGGTGATTGGACGAGTCACATCCTCGAAGAATCTGATTCCTAGGGATCGACCTCGAGGGTCCCTCATCGGAAAACATTTGACTTGTGTTGCAAACAAGTTGGAAAGAGCGTGTCCGTCTGTATATTGTAGATATTGGTATTTTCTGATGCGAGACATAATACTAGTCAGTTGACCCGTCAAGCCATGCTCAATGCACTGTTCCAGAAAACCAGCGAACTGTGTGCCAAGCAACAATGGACTTTTGCGGCTGCTTCCTTTATTTGCAAAGTATGTGGTCCAAAAATCGGCTAGAATCTGTATGAGCCTCTCCTCGCTTTCTGTCTTCTTACATACGTCCCCAAAAACGGTAGGGGAGGTCTGGTACAATTCGAGGATCAAGCGAAATAGGGATAGACTCTCTTCCAACGGAAGAAGATCTTGATCAGATTGACAGCGCTGCGAGATAGTTCTTTGAAGGTGTTGAACAGGAAATTGATCTTGCTCTTCCAGCAGAGGCTTGGCATTTCCGACTGTACATGTGGTCAACCTTCTTTGTTCTCATCAATCTTAGCAGTTTTTCTTACCTTCCAACTTCTTACCGTTAGAATTCTCTTCCAACCCAAGACGTTTCCCATCATCTTGATAGTGATGCGAGATACTTTCTTGAAGGCCCTGAACAAGAAATCGATCTTGCTCTTCCGGCAGAGGCTTGGCATTTTCGACTGTACTCGTGGTCAACCTTCTTTGTTTTCATTAACCTTAGCAGTTTTTCTTACCTTCCAAATTCTTACCGTCCTTCTCATCTGGCTCAGTGTTTTCGGAAGCAAAGGATGTGGAGCCTGCACTCAGAGTAGAACCAACATGTTTCCCATCATACAGATAGGGATACGTGATAAGTTTTGGAAGGCCCTGAACAGGAAATCGATCTTTCTTTTCTAGCAGAGACTTAGTGCTTTCGGAAGCAAAGGTTGTGGGGCCTACTCTCAGAGTAAGCATCTTAAGTCGTTTGCTTCAAAGAACATAAATACTTACGACTAGGAGCTTCATCAGCCAGCTCAACTATAAAGCACATTTTAGACAGTCTCTCTTCTTTCTCGTATTCAAATCGAAAGTAATGACGGTCGTCTTTTCGAGTTGCCCCTCTTCCCTCTTCCGTGTCTTGTTGAAGCCGTCTCGAATTACCTCGCGTCGCTTGTTGGTTTTTCAAGTTATCTCTACGATGCTGCTTCCTATCAGAATATCCTTTGGCCGGTGAGGCTGTTCTCTCGGGGTTTGGTTGGAACCTTTCGCGGGATGTGTACGAAGAATTTGATGATGGTTCCGGCTTTTCTCGTCGATGGCTGTGACTGGAGCTGGACAACGGTTGTTGTGCTTTGGACGGACTACGCGGGAGCTTCTTCCTTGCTGGCCGTAATTTTGGTCTGACCTGGACGGACTGTTGCTGTAGTGATTGAGACATAATGGCTGATATTCGACCAGTGGCTCCGGTTTTCACTTGATATCCCCTTTCATTTCCAGCCACTACGTTTCACCCAGAAGGGGTCAAAGCCGCTGCTGATTCGTTTATGCAAGGTTCTAGAGGCAGCAAACTAGCATGGGACGCAATGGTGATCACTCGAAGCAGTCGCCCAGCCTATACTTTTGTCTCTCATAAGTGAAACTTATGGCTGTAGAAGATCTACAGGATCACGAGATAGTAGTGCATTGCATGAATACATTGACACGACAGTACTGTGCTACGTAGGCGCCGGCCCTTGTGCGAAGTTTACTAGGGCATTTGGCTTGTGGGGGGAAGAAGAGAACTTTTTGAAAGATATGATTGGTAACGATGTAGTCAATCCCACCACCAACCATCCCGGTTGTCAGCCACTTGCTTGATTCGTAGATTTCTAGGAACCGATGCCTTGGTTCTTTGAATGAGCTTCGCGTACCGGATCGAAGGGAGTACCGTCCGAGCTTGGCGTTGACTTTCCTGCAGCTGCAGTCGTTAGTATTCATCACCGAATGGGATGGTTTTCCGGTCAGCGTACCTTGGGACAGTTTGGCAGTCTTCTTGGAAGCTTTATGCAACTGAAACACTCGGTTTTCGATTAACTGGCCGATCAATATATCGGTGATGGTGACTTTATGGCTGCCCCGCAAGTAATCAAAGATGGATTTACTCCTGCAGTGACCCTCCACGTATTGCACCACAGCCGTCTTCAAATTGGGATCTAGGTCAAGCCAGTCTAAAGACGGATCGAGACGCTGCGGACATTTGTCATCTTTATATGCTTTTTTGGAAATTGCCTGTTCGTGCAATCAGTATAGCTTTGATATATGTCGTGACGCATTCGTGAGACATTGAAATCTTTCCACCACAGTTGATCACTTGAACCTGTATCAGGATCCAGACCAAGCTTTTGCATGACGACATTTTTCGAGTCTTGTCGAGCAATGGCCATCGTTGCTTTGTATATCTTTGTATATCTACGGATTAACGTTGGTGAATCGTGGAGCGAAAAGTATATTTCGGCCACAAAATTAGAAAAAGTGGGAAAACCCAAGAGACCCGCAAAACTCGGAAGACTGGGAAGACTCGGAAAACTCGAGAGGGGCTTAAGTGTCACACCGCCAAGTTGACACTTCGCGATTGGGCGATGCACCTTCACCGACGGCGACGCTAATGTAAGTCAGCCAAAGATTAATTGAACGACGCCATTAATCGTAGCCACCATTATGCGACGCGGGGCCCGATTATTACTTTAGTATTATTTTCTCACTCACACCATTTCATCTGTACTGAAGCCACAGTCAGGGTTTATCTTTGCGAATGCTGGCCAGTCAGTACCCACGTATTTGAAGATCGCATCGGGCTGTTTGGAGTCGTCTAGGCTTTCAAGTGACGCGATATGATTACTGCAGGCGATCCAATGAAAAAAGACGCCTTCCAGAGGCTTCCAAAAGCATGCGCGCGACCTGACCCCGATAAAACTTCTCCGTCAAGGTTCTAGGGACCATTCCGCAACTGCTTGCTTGGCCTCTTCGATCCCATCGACTCGCGAACGGACGGATGGGTACAAGATGAGTAACGCGGAAAGCCCAAGTCATCTCCCACGGATCGAGCGCAAACAAAGTCGATGATAGGGCATGGCAACCAATGGAATGGGTAAAGCTACGTACGGCGCATGCCCAAATAGAAAGACCAATCAAAAACGCTCAACCAATTAGCATGTTACGATACGTGACTGTTATTGCCCCAAGCTGTACTTCATGTACGAATATGTGGGCAGACGTCCCTCCTGTACGCCGCATCCGTGGTCACAACCTGATCTCGCACCAGCTGATCCAGTGAGTTACTGGCACGATACTTAAGCTAGTAGGTAAAATCGTCAGCTTCCGATGGGTCAGCTCGGTTTCTGGCCGTCAATTGGGTCATAATTAGCCAAGAAGGAAGGATGTGTGTAATCTCCGTTCTAGACCTCAAGTCAACGGCACTCACGACGTTTCGCTGACCGCGCGTCCTCGATACTCAGTTCGTTCCTAACTATGCATATCTTTAGATCGAATCTATGGTGGAGAGCCCGGATGGGATCCCCAACATCTTGTATGTCTCTCCATCTCTACCCCGTACTCTGCCTTGTATTTACACGGTTTGTGTGCAGATACCGATCAACCAGAACGTGTATGAGACGCCTTATCCTACCCCAAGAATCCCTCCGCCAATAGAGATCACACCACTACCAGGACGTGTCATGGTATACCTATTAGCGATTAGCAGCCTCAGCACTTTTGGACCCAACGTTCGAAATCTGTTCTTTGTGGAGGACCCTTCCCGGATGAAGAATGAAGATCATCACCAGCAGTCGTATTCCACATCCCCAATGCCGACAACAAAGGCACCAAGTCCTTATCCTGAAGAGGATTATGCACCCCTGGCTTCAATCGCATCAGACTCCGTTAATCTTCGACATATGAACGCTCAGAAGCGTATGCGAGAGGAGGAAGAGTACGGCCAAAGGAAACGGAAGCGAACGTCATCTCAGTCTGGTTCGGTAAAGCCCAGCAAAGAAGAGCAGTTGTTAGTTCGATTGAAGGAAGAAAAGAACCTTTCTTGGGAAGATATTGCCGTACGTTTTCAAACGAACCTTGGCAAAACGTACCAAGTTTCAGCGTTGCAAATGCAATTTAAGATATGGCGTGAGCGTAAAAGGACTTGGAGTGAGACTGATGTGAGTTTTGAGATTTCTTTTGTTACTCCCGATCATCTGTATTCTGATTTTGAGAAAGGTTCAAGCTCTCGAACAAGCCTACGAGTACTGGGAGGAATTTCAATTTGACATTATCGCCGCAAAGGTATACCCTCTCTGTCTGAACTACATCCACTCGAAGCGAGTCGAGTCCACTAACATGTCTATGGTCAGATGCTGGACTTCGGGGCCTCCGAGCGGTGGCCTGCCAAGTACTGTGCCCGAAAGTGGGAGGAGATACACTCAGGAAGACTACCCTTTCAGACACACTCCAACTTCCTTCAGGACCCACGGAACACCGAACACGCAAGCCCCGTGGAATCAACAATAAGCCGCAGTCGACGTCCGTTACGACTGCTACCTTAATCTCGCAATACTTCACGTGACTGATTTTTCTATTTCGGCGCACTGTTCAGCAAATTGGCGATAGCATCAAAGCCCGGAGTTGCCGAGACGCTAGATTAAGGAGTAATACGGGGAAATCGCAAGAGCATAGTCAGCGAAGTCATTTTCAGGAGTCAGCGTTTTGATATGGGCGTTTTTGGCGTTTTTGAATCTATAGGAGTTTAATTCGATTTCTATCTGGATTGGGTTTTATAGACGCTGTTAGTCAGTCATAAGGATGGTTACGTGTACATTGAATTGAGGCGTCGCTTGCATTTGCCTATCCTATGAGCATTTCATCACATCACATTATTGAGCCATCAACGCCTTGGGGGGGAGCGTTCAAGATCTCCTAATCTTCACGCTAGCATGATCTTCAGCTTCCGGTGAGAAAGTTAGCTTATCGTGCTTAAGGAGTACATATCACTCGTATGTGACTTTCGTATCACCTAATCCATCCCCAAAAGTCGGTGGAACATCAAACCAATTTGAAGTCGCCGGAGATTTCCCATAGCTGGTCTTTTGGGAAGGCTCAGCCACAACGACCGGTAGTGCTGTACCTGAGATTACGGAAGGACCTAGGTACCTTAGAGGCTTATAATTCAAGACCAATTGATGCTTGAGAAACGCTCTAGGTAAGTCTTATGTTTCTTTTTCGACTGAATTGTCACGGGTCTAAAGCTGATGTCTGATGAAGTGTAAATCTACTACTACATGAAAGGTATATTTTTTGCTACGGAGTACATTGAGCAGCGCTAGTCCCAATATGGCTAGTGGGCAGTGCTCACCACTGCTCACCACTACTCCCACTGCTACCCCAGCTACCCCAGCTACCAGCTACCCCAGCTACCCCCTCCTGTTGCTACTGTTTCTTCTATTGCTTAACAATGTCGACTCCTATCGTAATAACACTTATTCGATTCTATTCTTTGGATGCTGATGTGTGTGGGACTAAGTACCTAAGTAGGCTCGGGCGCCGAGCCCTATGGTAAGGCTATACGGCCTAATCCTGGTGTGGCAGACTTAACGCCCCACGAAGGGATAATAAAAAGTGAAAATCCAAGCTCTCTATAGCAGCCTCCATGGCTTGCCTAGCTAAGGCCGGCGTTGATGAGTAAAAGTAACGACTCTGTAGGTGCTTGATAAGATGGGGCAATCTCAGACCAATATGCGAACGGTAAGCAACCTAGCCCGGATACGGTCTAGGGTTGCGTCTAGCATTTTTGGGATGAGCGACCCCTCAGCGAACTTGTGAATGGCACTAACCAGAGCCATCGGCACGTTCGAGAACTAAGGCAAACAGGTAGGATTTTATTGAGGCCCAGAAGAAGACCAGTCAGTGCTTGTATCGTCAGTTGCTTCAGCCAGTCAATTACTACAGTCAGTTCAATTGTTCAATACGTTGTTCTGTTGGTCCCAACAGTTCCAACAAAAAGTATTTGGTGTTTTCCAGTCGCGAATCCCATTCCACCAGTCGGTTCAGTAGGTAAAAGCTTCACCAGACCTGGTTACAATTGTGGCTTCGGTCCCATACTCACTACCTTCTACGCCTCTGTTGTCACCAATTGCTTCCTTGACCGAGGACCTCGATTTGGTCATGGTTGGTCTAGCAACCCTGCGAGAAGAGCTTGCTACCGATACCTCGTTCACTTGCTTTCCTGAGTTCCACTTCACAATGGCTGTTCCGCATGTGAGCCCAACGTTCACCTTTTGCGGTCAGTTTTCGGGTACCGGTCTGCTGCATCCAGATAGCTAGCGAAGCTAGATTACGAACTAGAGATCTATGAAGTCAATTGTGTGGTCCCCTCCCAGGAAGTACCTTAAGTTCGCTAACCTACTCCTAACCGATGAAGCTGCTGAATGGGCAGAGCCCAACCCGGACGTCATTACCATCCTGACCAATCCAGCACCGGACCAGGCAGCAGTAGCCCGGTTCAAAGCACTGTTGCAGGACCGATTTCCAGCGAAGTCCGGTGAGCTGGTTACTTCCACATTTGAGTCTGCACTGGAGGAACTACACCAGCGTGCCGATGAAACTCTGGCGGCATACTACAAGCTGGTGGTCACACTCATGGGTAGGGTCAATGCTAGAGACCGCCCCAGTTCAACAGCCGTGGGAACTTCACCTCTTACCCTAATGGGAGTCGGCCGTATTAGAGATGGTGATGAAGGCATTCGTCCGTGGTTTACAGGATGAAGACATACAGCTGAGGGCCACAGAAGGTCTAGCTACGTCGGATCGGTCACTGAGGGGTGTGTATTCCCCGAGCAGAGACCGCTAGGAAGACCAAGATGGAACTGAAGAAAATGGCCGATGAAAGGGAGAAGCTACATGAGCTTCACTTCTATAAGAGTCTGGTACAGAAGTACATGTCTAGGACCCAAATCGAGGCTCTCCTTGCTACCTATGACAAGAAACCTACGCCATGGACCTTTGAGTCCCAGGGTCACATATACGAAGATAACCAACCAGCCCCAAGGAACCCACCTATCCCACCTATCCCACAGGCCCTGAAGCAAATACAACCCCCACCTAGAAGACCAGGTGAAGGCTCCTTCTGGAACAACCGAACGTTTCAGCCTACACCGAAGGAACTACCGGACCGGAGCACCTCAAAGAATGCCTACATCAATGGGTCCATCCTATACACGTATAATAAACATGGAGTTCTGTGTGTGAAGTGTGGGGAAGTTGGGCATACTAGCTGGGACTGCACCGGTTCGGTGTTGCCTGCATGGGAACAGCCATATCTGCAGGGACTTGTATTTGGTGATAACCCACAGGTCAGTTGCGTGTCAGCAGGATATGGGGATTTTGATGGGGCCTCACTTCCTTACGGACATGAGGATTCCCGGTCCTCAGGCTCTTCTTCGGTGAAGCCTTCAACAGGACCCTTTACTGCAATCGCCTGTTCCAGCTCATGTACTTTGGTACCATGAGTCCTTCCGGATCCCACAGTTTTCCAGGTTCCCCTAGTTATCCAAAGAATCCTGACTTCCCAAGTTCCGATAGCGGTTTGGTAGCGGAGGTGAAAGCCAAAATGGCAAATACGTTCTACGGAGAAAGATTGGGGCCAAATAAAAGGCCACATACCGAAGAGGAATCCACCCAGTCTACCCATGGGATCATTCAGCAGCCTTCGCAGCAGCCTTCGCAGCAGCAACCCTCGCAACAGCACCCCACCGGCTTCCCACAAATGACGGGGAATCAACCACTTCAATTTCAGGCGGTAGGTGATCGACCAAAGAAGAAGGGCCAGAGGAAGATCGGTAAAAGGATCGAGCCACAACCCTTGGTGGGCATGTTGGATGAAACTACCGAAGCCTATGATAAGCCGCTGTCAATCCGCCACGTACTGAAGAATAACAAGGTAGACATGACCTGGATGGATTATCTAGCCTGGTCCCCGGCGGCTTGCAAGGAGCTAAAAAGGCTGTGTACTAGGATGTCGAAGAAGCGAGTACCGAAGGCAAAAGCCGTGGCAGTGTCAACAGTACCAACAGGGTCAACCTACCCAACCAATTCAGCCTACCACCATGGGCTTCATCCTGTCTTACCTTGAGGGCAGCCTGGATCCTACCAAATGCCTGTAACACTACCACCGCTACAGAACGTTCTTCCGACCTTTCAACCAGTATCTAACTTTCAACCGGTTCAACAGCCCCAACAGCAGCCTGAGAGTCAGGCCTCCAATCCGGTCCAATGGCTAGCGCCGTGACCTCTATGAACGTAGGAACTGAAGTGGACGCACATACTCGGTTCCTGCAGACTCTAGTAGGTGTGGAAAAAGCCTTCAGAAGACCGGCTGTAGTGAGGTCCCAGGGCCAGGAATTGACTCTCGAACGAAGGCATACTCAGGCCGACCAAGGGTCCGAACTGAACGTTATTTCAGGTGCAATGGTTAGGCAGTTAGGTTTAGAAGTAAAATCCCTATTCAAAATCGGATTCCATGGTATGTCTATGACTACAGCGGACCACAAGAAACATATGCGTCTGCACTAGGTCCTATTAGACGTTAGTGTACAAGGAATTTAGAGGAAGATTCGTTGCTTCATCGGCCCGGACCTTCCAATGGTTCCAGGACATTCAGAACACCTCAGTCTACTACTTGGAATTCCTTAGCTATTTGCGGTAGATGCGGTCATATCTATCCGGCAGCAAAGATCTTACTAGGCGACCCCGAAGTTAGTGAAGCAGTTAGAGAGGTTGCGAGACCAGAGCTCGTGTTCCACAAGGATCACAATCTACTCATGTACCCGAAGGAAGCATTTCCGGTTCAGCCAGTCCCCTCTGGAAATGGAAAAGGCTTCGTTGTAGAAATCGAGGATGCCGATTCCGAGTCCTCTGATTCCGGTGACGACCTATCCGATGTTGAAGACCCGACCGGGCAGGTTTTTCTATAAGTCCCCCATCACGACTCTAAACTGCCCGGACCAGCAAAGGTACTGTCCAAGAAGCTCTTGAGGTCGCGTGAGCGGTACGTCCTGCAACCAGGTTAGTCCGCAAGTGCTTTCGCTGCGTCCGGAACACCAAGCTCGCTGAAGCCTTTACCAACTTCTCTACCAGACAAGGCCAATATCTTTCCGGAACGACGTGTCAGGCGCCTACTGGCCTCAACAAACTACTGATGTAGAACGGCACATGCTACCCGGTACCCAGCCATTACATCCTATCTTTATCTGGTTCCCTTTCTGGTTGTTAGGTATGGACTTCATTGGTCCCCTAAAGGTGACTTCAAGGGGTTCTTGTACATCTTTCACATTATCGATTACTTCTCTCGCTTTTCGGTTGCCTACGCCTGTAAAACGGCCAACGCTCCGGATGTCATTGAGTCGCCAAAGGATGTATTTACCAAATACACCACCCCCAGAGCTATCTATTGCGATCGGGGTCAGCACTTCGATAATGAGGAAGTTCGTGGGTTCCTAGGTGGTGAAGGCATCACCATAACCTATCGTCCGTCTGGCTCGTCTAAAAGTACTGGTATGGTGGAGGTAGGTAACCGGTTGCTGGAAGATATAGTGCGTAGGTCCTCGGAAGACCGGGACCTGGCCCCTCCCAAATCCGTTCGGTCACTAAACTCTCGAATCGCTACCCATCTGGAGATCAGTCCATCGGAGGTTCTCATAGGGACAGCCCCAGCACCTACATCCTCAGCCATTGATCCAAAGGTACTTTCAGCTACCAGTAAACTAGTAGAAACCTAGTTCGGCCAGCTATCGAATCCCACTCAACACGCAATGGCTGTCAAACGTTGGCTCAACTACCGAGCTCAGACCCACGACCAAATACGTCACTTGTCTGAACGAAAGAAAGAGGCGGAAGCTACTAGATATAACCGGGGCATAAGGGAGGTGTCACTGAACATAGGGGACCTGGTTATGTTGTTCCAGAAGGATACAGGAAAACTAGAACTACTGGTTCAGCTCAATGGGCGAAAGATACGTGGAAGCTTCCATGGCGATCACCTGAAGAAGTTCGTTCCTAGGACCGGTCACCTAACTGGTTCGTCTACACCAACCTTTCCTACTACCCAGACGATTCGGAAGCCTCGAAGGCCTCGTTCAAAGAAACCTTGATAGCTCAGCCTATCGAGGGCAGCGGTTAGAGCATTGGTTGTTTGTTTGTTTGCTTGATAGCTTACTACTACTACTGACACGGTTAATTGCTATAGTTGCTACTGGGTATAGAAGGTCGCGGGGGCTCTGGTTTTTTTGTTTGTGTTGGCATTTCAGGTGTGATTCAAAAAGCACACAGCAACGGCTTCGCCATCGCCACCAGCCCTTCACCTTCCGCACCAAACTACCTATCAACTATGTACCTATCAACTATGTACCTATCAACTATGTACCTATCAACTATGTACCTATCAACTATGTACCTATCAACTATGTACCTATCAACTATGTACCTATCAACCTACCGATCAACCTACAGTACCTATCAACCTACCTATCAACCTACCTATCAACCTACCTATCAACCTACCTATCAACCTACCTATCAACCTACCTATCAACCTACCTATCAACCTACCTATCAACCTACCTATCAACCTACCTATCAGCCACCTCTTAATCTATCTATCAATCTATCTGTCAATCAGCAACATGGCTTCTTACCTAGATCATGAATATCGAATTTTATCCTTTCAACTGGGCGACTGGAAGGGAACATCATGGCCTCATCAACAGCCAAGCATAGAACAAATGATAGATGCCGGCTTCACCTACACCCCTCAGTCAACGCCCGGCTACGAAGATAACGTCAAATGTGTCAATTGCAAGCGTGCTCTATTTGACTGGAACAAAAATAGATGATCCGATGATCGAGCACCTGAAGCGCTCACCAAATTGCTCGCTGGCCTGTCTTTCTGCAGAAACAGAAGGCTTCTACCTCTTCTCCGTCTATTACGCCTGAAAACTCGGAGGAAGCTTCTACTTTTGCACTCGCCTCCCCACCTATCCACCAGAACCAATCTCTTCTCCAGCTTTTACGCCCAAAACCGCGGAGGAGGTACTGCTACTCTCCGTCAACTCCCCCGCAACCGCCTCCGCATACCCCCCTATCAAAATCGATTAAACCAACCCCTTCTCCAACTTTTAGCCCTGCAAAACCGGAGAACAAGCCGGTGCCGTCCCTACAACCCACCCAGCCAGCTACTCGACCAGCTACTCGCTCAGCCAGTCAATTATCTACTCAGTCACTTACCTCGTCACCTGCTCAGGAATTAACACCCCCACCTAATTATCAAGCAAGCACACCTCTACCAGCCTACTCACCGAAGCCGAACTCTTACCTTACCATCAGGGATCTATTCAATATGTTCAGCAGAGCTAGGGAAAACACACGCGCCCCAGGGCAAATTACACGCGCCTTCCCTAAAACACCCCCTGGTCGCCAACCCGAACCATATCTTTTGATGACTCCTAAACCGAACACAAAATCGACCCCTAAACCGTTCTGAGGGTGACTTTGCTCAGCGTGTGTGTTGTGGTTGTGATGTAACCTGGATCGAGTATGTTGTTAGTCCTGAGCTTGTTGACTGTTCGAAGATGCCGTTCGCCTGCTTGTCGTCTGCATATCGTCGACACTGTGTATCGCTGCCTCTCTTCCTTCGCGTCCGTCGATGCCATAACATCGTAGCTAGAAGGCGAACATACGTCTTCCGCCGGTGTTACAAGCTGGGCTTCAACTCGCAGCGCTGTGGATGTGAACGGCATCCACGATGACCCGTCCATCGTAGCCACGAACCGATATGAGGAGTCTAGCTCTTATTTGGTGCTGAAACGCCTTGGGGCAGCCGAGTCTGCTCGCAGCAGGGGCACGAAGCCTGTTGCTCGCACACTCCACCCGGTAAATCTAGTCGTCGTGTTGTATATCCGTGCCCTCGCTATCTATTGTTATCCAACGTTATCTAACGACTTCAGGTGGTCATCTTGACACGCGCGTATATTCCCACTCTTGCTCGGCTTTCAGGTTAGACGATGACCCTCGCTCTGTCCCGTCTATATCTTCTATGTTCTCGAAGTGCGTGCGACGACGGTTTATCTGTAGGTTCAACGTGCTCTGCCTATCCAGAGCCCTACGCCTGTTTTACTCCTAAAAGGTTGGACTATCGGGGTGCACGACTCCCCTCACCCAGGCCAAATCGCAGTTTGCTCTTTAAAGCACATAGTTTCAAATCCCATGTACCGACACGCGCATCCGTCCTCTCGGGCTATACAGACAGTGTTCTTCGCAGACTCTTATGAACTTACGACTGTCCAGTCGCCTAAACGGCTGTCCGTCAGAAGTCAGAGCTCATTGAAGAGATGAGGTTTCTGAGGTCATATGTATGCACTTTAAGCTGTTCGCGATCGCTGCCGTTGTACACCACGCCCCGCAGTTTCAGCTCGCGTCACAGTCTTTTGAGTTTGCCCGTGTATATCTTAACGAGTTCCTCGAGTTTGCCCGGACTTAAACGAGTCTCTTGGATTTACCCGTGTTGCTCCGTGTCCTGCACGAGCGAACAATTTCATACACCTCGTAGCCCTGACTGTGTATTTGTTCTGCTCTTACTAACCAAGCTCTTAATCCCCTCTAGTTCTAGGCGATACCACATCCGCAGCTGCCTTCATGCTCAGCAGCTGTTTCGGGCCTCGGTACGAGTAAGGTAGAAGTCTAGAGGTTCCTTCGCCTCGCTATGTCATCGCACACCGTCGATTCAGCATAATCTCAGAGCAAATTGGAGCCCAAGGGTGTCCTGTCACGTGTATAGAAAGATATCACGTTCACTGAATGATAAGTTCAGCTTCGGGTCTGAGTATGAATCAGATACACAACGCGTCAGGTGGTTTTCCTATCCAGTATCCCTTGGACATTTGATACCTCTAGGCTCTTCTATGACTAGACAGAAGGTTCGTAGCCAGCACCGCGTACAGGTGGGTTCCATCGCTAACCAATAATAAGTGTATCATATATATAAAATAAAATAATACTTCTAAAGATGTAATTTTCATAATTCCACGAAGCTGATGAATTCCTTCAGCAAACCTTCTTCGTGCTGCTCTAGTACCTTTAACCTAGCCTCTTCTTCCTTCAGCAAATCTTCTTCGTGCTGTTCTAGTACCTTTAACCTAACCGTCGCCCGCAATCGTTGAAACACAAGGTCGTGTGAGAAAATAATTGATATATTGATTGTTGCTGTTAGAAGATTATGTACGAGGAGGAAGGTCAAACATCTACTAGGGAACCCAAGCCCTATCCGTCCTGTTAGGCTGAGGTTATCACCTTGTCTATTTTCTTGATGAATTCTTTCAGGAAACCTTCTTCGTGCTGCTCTAGTACCTCTGATCTATCTCTCGCTGCGTTTCACGAAGGACAAAGATTCAACTAACAGCAGATATTATAACAATCTCTCCAGCTCTGATGTTACGTCTTCATCTCTTGCAAAAGCCGAAAAAGGAGATCGCTGTCTCTTTTTCGGTCTTTTAGGTTCCTCCTCTCATTGCGAAGGTAGATCATCACACTGAGACAACAAGTTCTTGATCATATCCAGCCGTTCTTTGATTCCGTAGTCTACAATGTTTCTAATGGCCGCTCTAAAAAGACGCAGATCATCAATATTCTTAAAGGAATAAATCTTCACCTCCGAGGACATAAAAAGTGCTGATCTCTTTCCGGTATTTGTGTTGCACCGTTTCCATCAACGACACATGTGAACGCAACAGAATCAAACACCAAGTGCTCTGTGTTCGTACTTGCAGCGTACTTCAGAAGGGTCCACATGGAGTTGACAGAACGGCATCCAGTTCCGGCGTTCTGGTTCTCCCCGATCCAACGAGTTCCACCGCGAGATGCGGATTTGACATCTGTGGCGAAGAATGGCCAGAACGATGTCGATTTGGGCTGAGACATGCCTGACAGGTCTTCGTGTAGCATGACCGATACTTCCGGCAATGTAAAGCATTTGCTCGGGTAGCCGTAACGAAGATCCGGAGCGTTCCTTTGGATAGAGATCTCTCTTGACTCCTTGTCGTGTCGTTCCTCTCTTTGCCAATGAATCGAAGCTCTCTGTCCTTCGGCTGAGGAGAATCGCGAGACTTGTGAGGAGGGATCTCTACGCCCGAACTCGGATCTCACAAAGAATCATGTTCAGATACGGTAGCTGGGCCATGAACAAGGGTAGCGTCCCTTTCATGCTTTTGCTCCGAAACCCTTGGTTTCAGCTTTCGCCCTCTGCCCATGTTGGAAATAAGAACTGGACTTGAAGCTGAAACGATATATGGTCCGAAGACGAAATTTACAGGGCAATGAGAATCGAGTAGGAAGAGGTCGGTAATGGAAGTGGACATTGAACATAGAAACAGTGAGGGGCAAGACTAAATAATTAAATACTCAGCATGTAAGCCAAGAATCTAGAGCATGATCGCATTTGATACAGTGACAAATGATTCTCCTTCAACCACTGTCACATGGAGAAGATTGCCCAGCTACTTGCAACTGTTCTGATTCGTGGTAGAATAATACCGTGTCGCTGAACTGACAAAACACAGACTTGCAGCTTTGCTTCTAGATAGCATCCTGAAAGTCAAACCGACTTTGTGGCTGTCAGAGTCCTACCTAATACAGGTAGTCCTTGATCTGCATGCATCAAGAGAAGTAAAGGCGAACTAAATGGGAAGGTCCGCAAGAAAGTTCAGCTGAACAACTTAGAGAAGCAACATGCTGTCATTCTCTTTTGTTTTTCCTTGCAACAAGCTAAGAAAGCGTTATATCTGGCTTTCGACCATTCCCCATAGGAACCAATCAAATCCGAGCCAGCATTATCTGATATGCAGCTCCTTCTCTACTGGAACGAGGCCTTCCGAAGGTAGTGCAGAGAGCTGGCGAGTACATACTTGCCTCAAAATCAATGCTTGCGACCTCTCTTCGATGGTTCTAGCAGTAAAAGAAGAGAATAGAGGCAAAGAAAGATGCTCAAACACTGATTTATGCACGCCGAGTCATGGCATCACACTTGCCACCAGTCGCAGGAAATGTATCTCTTTGAATGCAACAACTCTCATTTCTGTTGGAATCTAGGAGCATCTATACACTTCCATAGTAAGAAGGACATGTACACTTCCGTTACAGTCATTGTAATCTTTGTTTCCTTTATTCTGACAAGCAAACATAAGATTAGATATAAGAGCAGATAGATTTCCTCTTAGATAGAATAACGAACAAGTTCAGCTTACAGTCTTCAACAATTTCTCGCGATAAACGTCGCAATATGAGCGAGACCACTGAAAGTACTAAATCTCTTTTCGCCGTAGCCGACAGCTTCGCCGGCACCGCGAATGTTGATCAACAATTTCCAGCAAGACTGCACCTCAACAAGCACGACTCACCAGTCTCCGGCCCAAGCATCAGCGTTTCGAAGGTGATTTCCAATGGCGCAGCAAACTGCCACGCGAGGCTCTTAGTACCACTGTGCCATGCCGCTTTTGACGCGGCTTAGAACGAATGACAAAGAACAGTCATGCTCGTGATCGTGACGTCAAGCTTGTCAGATTCATGTAGCTAGCTGCTGCAGATTTTATCAAGGAAGTTAGTCATCGTGGATAGATGAAGCGATGCATCAGTTATTCGGATGGACCAGAAACGAGCCATAAACGAGGCTAGGATGCAGAAACGAGCCAGAAACGAGGTCATCCTGGATGAGTCATGTTAAGCCGTCGATATGTGCCTCCAGAGCGAGGGAAGCGATGGACTCAAATATGAACCGTGAATAGGCCTCTGGTAAGGGCAAACGGTATATAAAATTGAACCGTGGATGGGCCTCTGCGGAGGGCAAACGGTATATAAAAGTGAACCGTGGATGGGCCTCTGCGGAGGGCAAACGGTATATAAAAGTCAAGACACTCGTGGATAGGCCTCTGGATGAGGGCAAACGGGGCACCTTGGTAGATGCATGGAGGGAGCCTGATCAGCTCCATATGTTACTGCTCTGCATAGAAGCCAGAGGAGCTTGGAAGCTTCAAAAAAGTGGAGCTAGGAAGATTCAAAAAGGGGAGCTAGGAGGCTTCAGAAAGGGGAGCTAAGAAGCTTCAGAAAGGGGAGCTTGGAGGTTCGAATTTTAGCCCATGGAGGCGCCCTCCGCCTCATAGGGCTGACAGGGCTGAGGCCCGCTAGTAGAGACAACCAAAATGTCAATATGCCCCCATATGACCTCGTTTTCCAACAGACCAAGTACAAGCGCGACCTATGCGCAAATACGTTTTTGTGTCTTCCCATTGTTTTCTAGAAGGCTTCCAGCTACAGTAGGAAGGTACGAAGGTACCTTACTCTGGAGATCAACTAGCGTCAGCCCTATAGGGCTCGGTGAAAGGTGGTTACTAACCACAGGGGTAGCAGTACTGTTCCCTGTTTCCAACACTGCCTCTTAGGATTAGTGCACTAGGTGTAGGCCTAACCTCGGCAAGACCTCGGTCAGTGTACGAGTAGGTGGGGGCATAGATACGGAGTAGGTAGCCCCCGAGCCATCAATATCCCCAACCTCGATTACTCAATCAAACCTTCATACTATTCAATTATTTCTGAAGCGTTGAAATCTTCAGATTCAGGGCTACAATTCTGTCTCCCAAAGTTTGCAAAGTACTTGACGCGCATAGATTAATCCGGGCGGGGGGGTGGGCCACTGGGGTGGGGGGCTGGCACGACGGCACATGAAGGGCTAGAAAGTATCGGGCGCACAAATCTCCCCAACCCCATTTACTTCATCAAACCTTCATATTTTTTGATCATTTTTGAAGCATTGAATTCAGCTCATTCAGTTCTATAATTTTGTCTTTCAAAGTTGGCCCAGGGCGCCTAGGGCTAAATCCGCAACTCAGCGAGCTTCCCGAATTGCCGATGATGATTCAGAAATTTCCTCTTGCGTCCTACGCAGCACAATACATGAAAGACCATGTGTGTAACAGCTCAGAAGAATCTTGAAACTCTCAATCTTGAAAGTGATTTATGAGGAGCCTTGGCAAACCAAAATCAAGAGCAGTCGAATTTCGAAGATCACGACGCTTCATCTCGCCGCCTCAATGGAACCTGCAGAGATTGTTTCTCTGTTACTGAGAGAAACGATAAATATTGACGCTGTTGATGAAACAGACAAGACGGCTTTAGCGCTCGCCTCGAAACTAGAATTTGAGAAAGCGGTGGAATTCTTGATCAATAGTGTTGACTTGCGTCATGATCATGGGCAAGAAGTTTTTTTACTGATGATTGAGCGCGATTGGCATGTCGCTGAGGACGGTATCATAATGAGAGCTCGTGCAAAGGTGGACGAAGAGGCATACAGCGCTGAGCGAGATCAAATATCTCTTCTACTAGCCGTATATGACGGCGATGTCGACAAAGTTCGACAGATAACAGAAGAGCGAAATCTTGATTTAAAATCAGCGCATCATAAGATCGGCGAAGTCAGCCTCTTTCTAGCAGTCGAAAGACAAGACATTGCTATGACGCAAAGTCTGTTAGATCTTTTCGTAGATGTGAATGCGAAAGACAGTTTAGGACAGACTTCTCTTCATCGAGCCACACGTCGCAAGAACGAGTCTTTGATCAAGCTTCTTTTGATCAAGGAGGCGATGATAGACTGCAAAGATGACGATGGACGCACACCCTGAAGCGCTAATCTTCGTTCGTGGCCGGCGAGTCCTGACTTCTTCAACTCGGTCACCGTTAAGAAATTTGTCTGAATTGGGTTCGCATTCGTGCTTGGAGATTCTGTTGGCGTTGCTTTTTTCCCTGAATGATCGTTCATTTCTTTCAAGAGACGAATTTGAAGGTGCATGAGAATATTCCTGGCAAGCCATCGATTTCGAAGACAGTGACTGACAACAACTAAAGATGTTATTTCGGAGTGAGCTTTGGCTGCTCGCTTTTGCACTATGATGATCAGCCAAAAGTCGTAGAAGTTTAGCACTCTCGGCGTTGATTCTGTTAGAATTGGGGGTATGGCAATTTCCGTCTTCATAGGGCTACTAGTATAGGGCTGAGGCCCGCTAGTAGAATTTTCATCTGCTTCGCCTCACCAAATGCCCCATATGACGTTGTATTCCAACAGATTCCAATACAGCTTTTCAGGTCCGCATGATATTATCAGAGCAGACCTTCGAAATGCTACCACTGCAATGATGAGAATTGTGCCGAGCGCACGGGACTTGGGGCGGAAGCAGTAGGGGATGGAAGAGCTATGAGACCATGGCAAGGGGGTGTATCCTCGTGTGCCCCCATTCCCTAAGCTCAATCAAAAGCGAAGCTGGGGAAGCCGAAGAAGCTCTCAACCTCGCCTTCACCTGGACACTCGCTGGCTATGCGGCCTAGCAGTGCTGTCGAAAGTGATGATGTACTGGGATATATTGAATGGCATATCTCGCAGAAGGAGAAGAGAAGAGGGGCGTTTATGGCTGCATATACCGAGCTGATAGCTCGTGGCTACAATCTACAGACACTGCGACTCTAGAAGAAAAGCCTGAGACCCCTTGAGAGAACATGCACATCCAGCCTGGCATTAACATACAGCTGGCTCGTCAGTAAATACGGTAACTGGAAGCTGCAAAGATCAAGCACCGGCATGTTCAGCACCGGCAGATGCTCAGAATCTGCAGTTCAGGCATGTGCTCTGCCAGTAGCCAAAATTGTGCTTATGCCACAGTCACAAATAGAGACTCAGGATCAAAAACAGGAACAGAAACAGGAGACAAAAGGGAAGGAGGGCTATCCTGGGGCCTCGGAGTTGGTATACGACAATGAGGTTTATGGGGAAGACTTAGAAAATGACTACTACTGCTGAGCTTCTTTATCTCTGCATCACGTAGGAACTCACCAAACTCGCCTCTAGACTTTGTGTAAAAGGTGAGTACGGTGGCAGCTTTGCCAGCAACATTCCAAACTCCATACAAAGCTCATTCAGCTCAGCAAGTTGTTGGATTCGACTTATTCATGACTACGATAGAGCGAGGTTCAGAGCCACTGGGGGTGCACTGCGGAAAAACACTGGCTCGCATGAAAGTTCGGAATATCACTTCGGTTATGAAGCCGTGATGCAGTTAGTATGCTCTAACTTATAGACCGTTTGAGCGTTTGACTGATGCTTATAGGAAGGTCAACAGGAGATCAACCGTACTTCGATCGCCTACTCGGTAAGTCAGCATAAAGATTTGAGAACGGTGATTATGACCATCTACCGTTCGACACTTTGCTGAGCGGCCTTAATCCGCGGCCTGCGGCGGCAGCTCTTACGATCTGTTGGTCAGCTTCCTGCTCCATTTCCGTTTAGCTAGCAGTCTGCATACGGTACTTCGATCGACAACGATACTGAACCCATCAAACAGGGACCAGATCATTTCATCCTGGTAGGCAGTGAGGTGTTTATGCAGATAACCTATGAGCTGTTCTGCATGATTGTCACTCAGTTTTACAGGCCTTCCAATGGGTGCAGGAACTGCGACCCGACTGGTTGAAAGGTAGGATCTCCTCATCGTCCTGGTCTGAGTCACGCTGACACCGGTGACTGTATGTATGAAGGCAGTGAAGTCTTTACGATCTATTCCTACCGCTTCAGGATGGGGGGGCAGTGAGGTTGATCGCACTGCACTATTTGGAAAATCGCTACTAAATTTTTTTTGCACTCAACGGCACGGACCACGCACTCCCCGCTCTCACCAACTTTTCACCCACATCCCAACCTCAGCACTATCTCCATGACAGCGACGACCGCGTAGCCCAGCGTTAGCGTGCGTTGCATCGGTGCGTTGCCGCCGTGCTGGACATTCGTGGTACAGAACGGCTCAGCCGGAAGGGCGGCAACGGGAGGACGATTTAGGTGAGGCTCAAGGTTCCGTAGAACTCACTGAGACTAACACGATATACAAGGCCTTAGGATCTGGCATGTTCCGCTCGGCGCCACCAAAGACATCTTTGAGGAGGGTGACTTGAGGGGGCGCACCCAGAAAGCAGCAAGGGAAGAAATGTTGAAAGAGGCCCAGAAAGCCGACGACGTGGAAAAGCTGGGTCTATCATATCCACCATGATTGAATGGCTGGATAAAGGCTGGACACTTGCGTTCTTTATGTGACGAATTCTCAGCGGAAAACTGTCAAACTATCTATTCAACATGAATGGGCGGGCAAACCTTGAAGCTGATTAGTGAATATTCTTCGTTGCTGTTATTCTCTTCTCTATCACCAATTATTTACCCGAGTGCTGACATTTAAGGTATCTCGACACAATATGATAGCGGGGGTTCTGGGGATGGATGCAAAAGCTCGCAGCAAGCCCAAGCCTTCCATGGCTGGCGCACTCGACCAATCTGATGCATATGAGGGTTTGTTGAAATTAGGATGATGGTGATCTTCGCCTTCCTCCTAGATGAACTTCTTCTATAGATTGTCAACCATAATTTTCACCCGAAGCTCTCAAACCCCGACTACTGCCGACTCAAATTAGCAGCCCGGCCTCTGCAAACGGCGTGTCAAGCACCAAAATCCTTCGCCTGGTTTCATCGTATTTTCTTTTAGCGCTTCTGCATTAGCTAGCAACTCGCTTTAACTATGAGGTCTTGGATTGCTTTTGCACGAAAGTTGACGGCCTACGCGGATTTCCATCGAGTTCGGTAGGTCTTGCATTCTAGCGTTGACAACCTGCGTCATCATGACACTCAGTAATGGGGGTTAAATTGTGGAGTTCAAAGATTGTGATAAGGAAGAGCGTTTCGTTCCAAGAATGTGCATGGGGGTACTACAAGACCTACGAAAAGCGGAAGACGAAAATGGAAACGTATCTGAATTGAAGGATATATCCCGATACCGATGCTAAGAGTGCTCTCAATTATAGCAATAAGAATATAGTCGTGTGCAGTTGAGTGGAACCTACGCAACATCTCTGCTCTTGGTTTTTCAACACAGACCCTTCTGAATCTGACGTATCGCGATCTACCATGTTTTTCTTTAAAGCTGTTAGACGTCTTCAAGAGCTATTAGTCAAAAACGAGGACGGAGATGAGGACGGAGAGAACCGAGAAAGAAACAGCTGTAAAGCTACGGCCGGTCAGCTTCCTTAAAAGACAAAGGAAGAGTTCAAGGAGATGAAGCCATTTATCGGGCACGAGGTGGACTCGGCTGAAACGTGGGATCAGAAAGTACCCAGGCTGGTCAAGGCCTCGACACCACCGCAACTTGCTAGAATCGGGCAGAGCGCTACACAAATCACAGGGTGCGTTTCAAAGCACAAAACGCCGTCGGCTAGATCAAGGCATCCATCTATCACTGCGATTTGATGACTCCTCAGATCCTCAGTCGTCGCAAACAGAACGTCGGTAAACGCAACGCAACTACATCTCCCTCCCCCGACAGCATTATCCGCCCTTTTGTTGTGGGATTGGTCATTGCACAGACCTTGAACTAGGGCGTCAATCCTTAAAAGTTATTTCGCGCATTCCCGATAAATTGGTGGGTCTGAACTTCATGCATTGCCAGTGCAGAAGCTCCTAAAATGACGTCGAGGATTGAGAGAGCCGTGGCAGTATAATTCAAACTGTTGAGATGCAAGACGGCCGGTAAAAATCCCTTGGCGTATACGATACCATTCCCATCTTATCTCAAGCTGCATTGGCCAACTCGGATCTGTCATCGGTTGGAGAAAATGTGGATCTTGAAATTTGACGGCTCTTACACTTTGTTCCTATGACTTATAAACTCTATTGATACAAATAGTATCTATTGAGCGCGCTTGCTTGTTTACCTTGAGTGAAGGACCTATGTCATGAAGAAGATTGGGAAGATGAAGACATCGATTGAGTGTATCAAGAAGTGTACGGAGGGTCGAGAGGGCTCTGAATGTATGCCAATTAAATGTCATGTGATATGCGTACGAGATCTGCGTTACTTTCACCCTCAGGTGCACAAAGTGAAGTGGCTGCCTGATCCGTCGCGCGCTTCAAGAACGGTAAGAGAAGAGTCTCCTTCGTACTTTGAAGTTCTAAAGCTTTTTGAGTTCTCCATATACCAGCCCCATAATATATAGCCAACAGTCGAAATATCAACGCCGAGCCAAGGCGAGATGGAGGGGCACTCTCGAGCGTTTGCCCTCGATATCTCAAATGCTTCTCAGGTACTGTGAACAGGCGTGCTATCGCCTATTTGGTGGGTGGTAGAGATCGAATTGGTCTATCTGGTGTGTGGGGTGATATAATGCTAAAATATAGTTCTACAGTAAGACTAGCCCTAGGAATATTTAGGAACACATCATGACAAGTGACAACCCAGAAAACCAGGCAAAGCCATGCCCTTGTGGCAGCGGGCTGAAGACAGCGAGGTCAACCCCATAGAGGACTAGCCTGCTGTGTTGCTGTGTGCCCCAGCTGTATACCCCATCAAATACCCGAGCGTTATAAGCTTTCCCAAAAGAAGGCTTGCAGCAAGCCAGTGACATTTGAATCGAATGATTGGCCGCAGCCATAAAGTAAATCAGTAGTAGGGGGTGTCGTAGCTGGTCCAAATCGCGTGGGTGCTTGGTATTCAGGTATGTATAGCATAGTTTAAAGGGTGCCTGGTCTGAAACACTCCCATAGCCCTCTCTCCGAACATCCTGGCGTTGAAGGTGTTTAGGAGGTGTTGACGACGCCTTCCTCCAAAAGTTACAAGGGCGACAGGCAGAGAAGGCGCGGATTGCCTGATGTAGGTATGGTGTTGAAGGAGATGGGTGACATATTGCGATTGTCTCTCCAATTTCGCAGGGTCAAAAAGACGAAGAGGAGGGTTTGTTCGAGTACTGTAGATGGTGTTGTTGGAGATGAAGGAGATATTGCGGTAAAAGGTACGGAGGACTGCATTTCGGTGGAGTAGGTAGGCAAAGAGACTCTGCAATTCGATGCTCATCGACTCGCGGAGCTTCTAAGCTCCCCACCAAGCTCCCTGGTTCCCCAAATAGCTCGGAATGAAGCGTGTATAAAGCGGCGAGCTGGCGACAGCAATGTCAAATCTGAGAGAGAATGGCTAGCCTGCTGTATGTCCCATCAAGTACCCCAGCGTCGAAAGGAGCACGACTTACAGCAATGCCAGTACGTTTCATGTGTTACTCAAGCTCTTACCGATGCAGCTCAATGCTCCAGACTTGGGTGGCATGGAGCCGATAGTTACCATCTTCTTCCCGGGCTTGCGGGTGTAAAGATCGATGCATTCTTCCTTTTCCAGGCTTTTACCGAAAAGCTGATAGCCTCTCTCTCCTTGTATAGGGTCATGGATAGTCGCCAAAGTTGTTTACTTCCATTTCTGGAACCCGGGCCCTTCACAGAGGATTTTGCTCTCGGTCAAGCTTGGCTGACGAGGGCAAGGGGGCTGGGGCCGGGCCGCCGTGTGACAGTACTAATGTTCGAAGCGATATTTGAGTTAGTTTTTCAATTCGGTTTGAGCGAACAATATATATAAACCGCCCTGAGTACGGATTACTGAGTATCTAGAACGTGAAAAGATGAAGCCTCCACTAGCACCCCCAGCCCTGCCAGCCCACCCCGCAACCACCCCCCCCCCCCTGCCAAACCCAATATATACCTTAGGTAGGGAATATTCAATAATTCTTGCAAAGTTGTCGACGCGGGCATGTGTCTTTTGGTCTAGGATACCCACGCGGCTGGGCTTGGTGTGTGTGGTGATTGGCCGTGTGAGCTTTGGTTGTCTCGGAACGTAGGGACTGTGCAGACGAGACCAAACCCGGGCATGGGTATCCCATGGGGTGGCGACATTCTACGTACTCCAACCCGAGTGTAGGAGTTTGTGGGTATGCTCCGTCGGTGCGTTTTGCATGGTGGCAAGGGTAGATAGAATAGCTGGGAGGAAGTGTCTTTCTCACAGCAAACAACATTTTCCAATTGACAATCCGCATTAATGTGCAATCCCGATAATCCACATGCTTCTATCCCAGATACTCCATCCATCGCGAAAGATGACCAAACAACCCAGGATTTGACAAGACTTGACAAGACTGCTTTTCAACACCAGTCTTCTCTGTCATAGCTCTCCGTTGGTACTCGTCGCTATCATACGTAGATTTCACTCGATGGCTCAAAGGATAACGATTCTTAGGAGCGTCAGTCATGCTATAATACTTGTTACGTCAAAGCAAAGGCCTCTTTATCTACTTCTTCTGCTACCCGTACCAATCCCAATACCCAATGCCAACTTACACCAAAAATGTTGCGGTCGATTCAGGAACAAAAACATTACCATCGTCTCCACAAGCGCGGGACCTGAGTATAAACAGAGGCCCTGCGGAACTTTGGAAGGTGGAACCTTGACAGCAAGCCACCAAATTTTCATGCGCCACTGGGACCCTGCGCTGCTGCTGCAGACTTGTGGGAGTGGCGACAAATCTCGACCACCTACCGCAACTGTGATTTGATCCATATCAGTGCTGACGGTCCTGGCTCGCCTGGGTTGGCCTTACGACTAGGCTAGCATTCTGAGCGAATCAGAAAGGCGTGTTTTTTATTGTACTAGCGCCGCATTGATAGCGAGCTCCAAACCACAGCGAGCTCCAAACCGCGCCGAGAGCATGGCTTATATCGCAAGCCTGTGTAGATATTGTCCTACCTCAGAGCAAGCTCTTTCTGTGTGTAAACAGGCTTCCATGGTTCGCCAGATGGCGAAATCGATTAGTAGCGATACGCGATCGCGCAAGCGCGCCCCAAAAGAAAATGTCGAGGGCTTGCAAGCTATCCTTCATTCAATAGGGTACAATGCCTAACGTCCTAGAGGAGCATATTGAGTCATCTGATGTGCAGTCTTTTATCGAACGGGTCCTAGAAAGCAATTCCAGCAGTGGGAATGAGGACAACAGTTTGGACTCTTGTACCGTACCAGAATCTCTCAATCTCCGTGCGATGTTAAGGTCTGCCAAAGCCCCATCTCAGTTCATCGACGATACCATCAACTCCGAACGTTATACCGCCAAGAAGCTGTGTACTGCTTTTGACATCAGGCCTTCACTAGCAGACTTCGACAGGAAGGATGAGAAGGACTACTATGCTCTGCTTGCTGCCCTGGTCGGAAGAGAGCTCGGAAAGCGAGTCAAACTTACCGAATACAACAGCGTTGAAGATGCAGTATTTTTACTACAGAATTCGAACAACATAATTGTCCTCACCGGTGCTGGAATATCAACTAGTCTTGGTGTCCCCGACTTTAGATCGAAGGAGACCGGCCTCTACTCGCAGCTCCAGCAGCGTGATGGTCTAGATAATCCAGAAGAAATTTTCAACCTCGAACGATTTCTGGAAGATCCAAAATTTTTCTACTCCTTCGCTAATAAACTACTACCACCGTCGAATGGGGTATGCTCGCCTACACACTCATTCATAAAACTCTTACAAGACAAGGGTAAGCTTCTCACCAACTTCACCCAAAACATCGATAATTTCGAAAAGAACGCTGGAATCGATTCTGAGAAGCTCATTCAGTGGCATGGCTCATTTGCGACCGCCTCTTGCACTCGATGCAAAGAAAAGGTTGATGGAGACAATATCTCCCAAGCTCTGAAAGATGGCAAGGTAGCTCAATGCAAGCGCTGCCCATCGTCAGAAGGTCTGAAGCCAAGACCAGGCAGAAAGGGGAGTAAGGATGCCGTGACAGGCGTGATGAAGCCTGATATTACCTTCTTCGGCGAAGACATAGATCCGAAATTTCAAAAGCGCTTGGAGCGCGACCGGGATGAGGTGGACCTTGTCCTCATCATTGGGACATCTTTGAAGGTCACACCGTTTTCGAATATCATACATGAATTGCCCTCACAGGTACCTCAGATCTATATCTCACGCGATCATTGCTCGCACAATCAATTCGACATTGAGTTCCTCGGAGAATGTGATGCTGTACTTGCAGAGCTCTGCCATCGAGCTGGCTGGGGTCTGAAGGATGAGATGAAAAAGATGGAGAACGTGCAGGTTAAAGTGGAATTGTGTCAACATTATCAATCTAGATATCGTTTCAAAGCAGAACACAATGCAGAACATGAATGAGTTCTAGCTACTTGTCTGTCCACTCGCTCAGCAATATGGTTTTCAACCCCTGTGTTGGCACGTTGTTCTGTAAGTGAAGCAAGCGGATTGCTTGGGTTCGGAATGTTATCACTTGGCAAATGGCATAATGTAGAAGAGGGGCGCTACCAGAAAATCTTCCGTCACATTTCACGGACTGTTTTCACGGGTTGGTGATGGGCAGACTCTATGCAGATAATGCCAGGAAACACATCTTACTCCATTTTGCAGCCTAGACGCACTATAGTACAATATGTTCACATGCGAAGGAATGACCTACAGGTATCTATTAGGTATCTTCTTCGGGCGGCGGGGTCCGTCGGTTATGTTCAAGCGCCCAGTACTGTCCACCATGCGTGCGTTATCAACCATTTCGTTATCAACCATTTCCTTCAATCCCTCTACTACTGCTGCATCCACCTTCCTCTTTTTACGACGTGTTTGGGGTGCAGTTGAATTGGGCATAGGTGCGTCGTCGTTCATGCCGCCTCGTTCTGGTGAAGTATATGGCTCTGTAATCTGCGAGGCTGCAGCAAAATTGAGGGTGACTTCCGTTATGACCTCCTCGTCGTCTGGGAAACGGCCGCTTGGGGGCAAGATATAGTAGAATTTGCACATGGGATATATCACTCTAACCTGAACCCTATATTTTGACCACGGAAACCGTTCCTTGGTTCTCGGGTTTTGAACCACGGGGAACCTTTTTCGCACCTGCTGATCAACTTTGTACTCGAGTACTCCTTCTACTCTTATACCTAATGGCTTTCTGTCAGCGTCCTAACACACCATATAATAAAGATCTTACCGTTCTTAGGGTCGTCCACCACTAGGTGATTTTGCGCTGTCTCGTCTGAGCTATATATTGTCTCTTGAAATTGTTCATCATCATCTGAAAAGGCTCGATCTCCTTCCACATGGGCTATGAAACCCGGAGGAATTTTATCACCCTGACGTTGTGTCAATACTAATATTACTCAAGCTACTGTTTCACCAATACCTTTTTGAAAAACCATTTTGTGCAACGAGGAACTCTCTTGAGACCATCGTGCGGATCAATCGTTGCTTTACTGTTCTTGTGGTGCTTTTTCTTGTATAGCTCGTCCCATGCTATACCAATACTCATAAGAGCATGTCTCGTCGTTAACAAATGGTCTGGAAGCGCCGCACTGTAGGCTGCACCCATGCAAACAACACTCGCGCTGACGGATATAGTCAATAAGGTGTTGTCTCACAATTCCCGATTTTAACGTACCTGTTTTCGCGTAAAGCCTTCATACGAATCCCGTACTTCGCAAGTTTTTCTTCATGTACGTCCCAAATGAATGGATTCTTCATCGTTGCTCCAACCGCCAGTATTGTCTAGAGTTTTATTAAGTATGTACGTCCTTCTATATGATAACGATATTTACAACCTGTATCTTTTGTCCAGATGATCCGTGTTCCTTATCGAAAGCCGTGATCACTTGCTCAATGGCTTCAATGTTTCGCTGAGCCCAGGCGCGAGCAATCTCCACCATCCTCTCTCTGTCTCCTCATTAGCAAGGAGCGATAAGAAAGTTATACATGCTTACTTTGGAACTATGACAAAGTCATCGACGACTTGTTCGGAGATTTCTCTGATCCTGTCTATGCGTATCCGTACGTCATCCTTGCCTGTAAACTTTTTTTTCTCGAGCTCGAAAGAAGTCATCATCGTTCTCAAGATTTCTTCTTCGGTACTTGATGTTTCCTTTTGAAAGGCGGGCATCCACTCTGCTGTATAATGCACGATGAATTCCCGAAAATGTACGTTCCAGAAGTGAGAACCGTTCAAAATGCCTGCGGATAATTTAGCCCAAGGGTTTGAGCGTCGCCAGGTAGATGCAGACTTTTAACGGGAGCAATTTCACGCAATTGTGTTGGGCCCTTATCACTCACCACCTCGAAAAGACCGACTTCCTGAGGGGCTTAATTTAGCAATACAGTGGGTTGATTTTTGGGATACATCTACGTACAGTGGTCCCACCCCCAACATCATAAACCAGAACAGGACCAGATAGTGTTTCTTCATTCGTTTCACGTACGAGCAGAGCAACCACGGCTTCTACTTCAGTGGTAACTTGGGTATTGGAAATCCCAGCCTTCTCAGCGGCTCTCACCATCGCCTGGGTCGATTGTAGCGGCCAACATGGTGGAACGCCGATGACGCACTTCGCGCTTTCGATAACAGTGTCATGGAATCCTTCAGTCTTTTTGATTACCTCGACAGCTTTTTGATAGAGTAATTTCAAGAATATAGCTATCAAATCCTCCAGCACTGGTTTTCTCCAGCTTTCGTCCTGCTCGTCGAACTTCGCCGGTGGAAGTTTCGCAATTTGTTTTGACAAAGTCGCTCTAATCTCTGCTGTCACATCGGACTTGTCAAGGCCGAGCTTGAACAGCGTAATCCGACTCTCTTCAGACACCTGTCCAGATCGAATAGAATCGTCGACATCGCTACCAGTGATATAGTCTTTGCCAGTATGTGCAATTTGCGACTTCACTTGAGGTACGAAGTGTTCAAAGCCGTTGGCAGGATATAATACTGTGTACTGCTTACCACGCCAGCTATACGCGATGGCCGAATACGTGGTTCCAAGGTCAACCGCAATTACCAAACAATCGCCCGCAGCCATCACGTTGCAAACGATAAGTTATTTAGAGGACGGAGGCGTGGGAGTAGGCCACGCACGCCACGGATGAGTTTAAAACATCGCAAATGACCCCTCGGACCAACCTGATGCAGTTAGTCATTTGTCGTGTTTCAATTTAGAACATGACAGTTGTAGAATTGTCTGAAGGAACGCGATTGACTGGCTTAATCGTGCCACGCAATCCCCTATCTACTGTAGAAGGGTGCTCTACTGCGTAATCCAAACACTGAACACACTGCTGTTTTTCGAATGCCAACATGACGGATGCCGACAAATGGCGTGATGAGAAGCTTCATACAGTTCTCGACTATGGATCTGTTTTCTTACCTACGGCCAATTCCATCGTCGTTCTGATCATCAAAACCTTCCCTTCGAAGGGTTCTGTCGCTTGGGACCCAAAGAACCTTACTATCTATCCAACAATGCAGGCAAAACGGATGGCCACGCAGATGACAAGACAAACGACACGGACAAACGACACGGTAAACAACGACACAGACGAGAACTCGGAAGACGTTCAAGCCATGTATTTTCACTCCTCTTCTTTGCTCCTTATCCGATTTGCGAATACGGGAATATTGATTTTAATCTTGATGAGATGTGAATAGAGGTACGTCGTGCAATTGACGGTTTATGGCGCTTTAGACTGACCAAGCCGTCCTTGTTCAAAGCATGTCCAACCGATCTACGACACCACAACGGTCCCTCTTCAGATTTGAGTTGTTCACCTTTCGAAGCTCCCAAGACTAGCAGCGGAAGTGATGGATTGGGGGAAGCTTATAATGAAATATCTGGCAATTCGGGAGACATCATTGTCACCCGCTCCGCTTTGCTTCATGGAGGCGCACATGGCAAACTTCAAGCAGCAGTCAATAAGTATTCCTTTGACGATACGGATATTCATACACCAAGTCAGAGTACGCTAGAAGATCTGCAAGAATTGACGATGAAAGGGATACTAATCTGCAACGCACGCAATTCTCGAAGCAACGAAAACCGAACGCAACAAAGCTCCACAACTCTACGTGTTACTATCATATTGTAAACGCATCTATGGAGTTGATTGTAGAGAGGATCTTCGACAAGACTCCGAAGATTTCCTGCTTTGCAGCCCTGTCACCATGGAGGACTTCCTTCGCGCAATGATTGCGGCCGCCGTCAATGAGTGGGTATTCGATGGGCGGCATGAATCTATGCCAAATGACTTAAATAGTGCAAGTGATCTGTTTCAATTTGTAACCTCGTTGGCGTAGAGAATGGCTGGCAGAAGATGCGTTGGGCGAAAGCAAGTAAAATTGCATTTGGTTTGAGAGTCCCGTAACAACATGACGTTTCTAGGACCTGAGATAATATATCTATCAATGATTCATGTCTCCAGTGATTAAATTTATCGGTTCTTCTTGCGTCCCAGCCGCGCATCCCTTCCACTTGACGGCGGTATTCAAGGTATTAAGAAAGTTGTTCTCGAACAAAGCGGAAGAGATCCGAGTCCTTAATGTTGTATTTAGGCGAGCAATAGTATATTCTCAAGCTCGAGCAAGGGAAGGAAGGATTCGACAATCCGATGTCGAAGGCTGAAACGAGAGCTGATATTGTCTTTTGTCAATTGCTTCACTTGAACTAGTTGCCGGAGTAGATGAGTGTTGTGTTCTTTCTGAAAGGGATGAAAGGGCGGCATAGGAACTGGTAGGAACTGATTGGGCTATGGCGTAACTCAGAATTTGTAGCACAATAGCCCTCAATAAATGATTGAGGCTTCACCGCAAGGATCTTCTTTCAACCTTTCCAACATGGCAAAGGTTGTCAGGGAGTGGCCTATGCCCGGAACGCATGGATCTTCTTTCAGATTACAGAATATGTATACTCTAGTGGCGAGGCAAACAAAGTCTTTGTATCTACCGACTGAAAACTACAAGCCTTCCCCAAACTATCCGATTCCGAAGGCATTCTCAGCTTTGTTCACAGTCCTCTTGAGATCCAGTACCTTAGGACCGTAGCCAGAACCGGATAGATTGACGCCGTCGGATTCGGCCTCTCCTTCAGACCATCGAAGGCGTTGATCAGCCTGTCGGTACAACGGTTACTGATATGCTCGGACGGGAAGCAATACTTCCGCAAGCCAATAGTTACTATATCCGTCAAAATACAAATAAAACAAGCATCTTCGTGGGACGGACTGACTGAAGAAGCCTTCAACAGCAGAGGAACAAATAGGATCCTTCAGAAGGGGGTGTTCCCCCCGCATTTTCGGGCCAAAGTCCGTCTACCTAAATGAAGGCACCACTCTACCATCACGGATACAGGAATCTGTTCGAAGCCTTTCATAGACGGCACTCCGAATGTTACGGGAGCCTAGATATCGGGTGCGGAGCCGCCTCAATGGACACGGACGCCAAAAATATCGTGCTATGCAAAATGGTAGGCCGTTTTTTAACAATTTTTAGAATTTGCCGAGAGCCCCACCAAAATTAGGTCAAATTTCCAATGAAATCAATCTCAATGCACTTCGTAGATAGCTATTAATGCTCCGTATATGACCTACTGAGTGCCCCGTATGTGGCCTATTCAGTGCTCCGTATGTGACCTACTCAGTGCTCCGTATGACCTATTTAGTGCTTCGTATATGACCAATTTCAGTGCTCCGTATATGATCTATTCAGTGCTCCGTATGTGACCTACTCAGTGCTCCGTATGTGACCTACTGAGTGCTTCGTATGTGATCTATCCAGTAATCTATTTACTTCTTCACCTACTCCCCCACCTACTCTTGGGATTTGACGCAGTCGCTTAACCACTTAGTCGCTTGACCACTCGACCATTCTACCAAAATGTGCACACTCCAGGAAGGCCTAATTTCGGTATATATGACATATTCTAACACCTACTCCCCCACCTACTCCCCCACCTACTCCCCCATCTATTTTCCTACCTACTCAACAGCCTACTCAACCACCCACTCCCTCACCTCCTCAATCATCACCTCAACCACCTACTCCCTCACCTACTCAACAGCCTACTGAACCGCCTACTTCCTCACCTACTCATCCGCCTACTTCCTTACCTACTCATCCGCCTACTTCCTTATCTACTCAACCGCCTTCTCCCCTATCTACTCAACTCTTGGAACTGGAGGTCATATGGGGCATATGGTAGATGGGCTGAAGCTGGATGAATAACTATCTAGGGGAACGAAGGTGAAAACTCTACTAGCGTCCCCAGCCCTACCGAGGCGGAGATTGCCATAACCCTGGTTTCCAACATCAACAACCTACTTTCCCACCTACTCAACAGCCTACTCAACAGTATATTCATCTATTAAATCGCTTCTACTAAACTCCCTACCATACAGCCCTCATGGCTTCCTACCATACAGCCTCCATGGCTCCCTATCAAACTCCCTACCAAAATCCCTATCAAACTCTCTACCAAACTCCCTACTATACAGCCTCCATGACTCCCTACCAAACTCCCTACCATACAGCCTTCATGGCTCCCTACCAAACTCCCTATCATACAGCCTTCATGACTCCCTACCATACTTCCTACCATACAGCCTTCATGACTCCCTATCATACAGCCTTCATGACTTTCTACAAAGCTCTCTATCAACTCTTCTACAAAGCTTTTTATATCAAGTTCTTCGACGAGCTTTCAACACATATATAAAGCACTGAATAGGCCACATACGAAGCACTGAGTAGATCACATACGGAGCACTGAGTAGGTCATATACGGAGCACTGAGTAGGTCACATACGGAGCACTGAGTAGGTCACATACGGAGCACTGAATAGATCATATACGGAGCACTGAAATAGGTCATATACGAAGCACTAAATAGGTCATACGGAGCACTGAGTAGGTCACATACGGAGCACTGAATAGGCCACATACGGGGCACTCAGTAGGTCATATACGGAGCATTAATAGCTATCTACGAAGTGCATTGAGATTGATTTCATTGATATCTACGAATACTGGTCATTTTGGAAAATTTGACCTAATTTTGGTGGGGCAAATATGTCAACGTTCCCCTCTTCGCGAGCCCCATTTGGTGGACGATCTACGCGCCAACATGCTCATCGGGAACGACGTGATCGGACCTAAAGGAATCCTCATAGACATAGAAAACATGAGAGACTTTGTTCGGTAGCTACATGGTCACCATTCCAATTACACAGTATGAGGGATGCCATACTGCTCCTACCCAGAAGTGATACGCTAATACCTATTTCGGGTCCTTTGAGGAGTCCGTAACCGACCGAAACTGCTCGCATGAATTCGTGGGTTTCTGCAAAGCGACGGCTGGGAATACTCACCAGCCTGGACAGCCGTAATGAACGGTATAAGCCGCAGTAGCTTTGGGCGCCCTACCACAACCAACGCCTGTTCATGAGCCAGACTGGGCAGGCATAACCACACTCTCTAACAGCATAAGTTGCAGATATCGCGAAAACTAACGTCAAAGGCCCGTCGCCAATGCAGCCCGGCTCCTGGCCGCCGCAGTCGTAACCATGCCTAACAACCTCGCCGGCGGTCGGCTATGGAAGAGACACAGATGGCAAGTCAGGACGCTTTGGTTCACCTGTGGTGTAAATGAAAGATGGGGTATCGTCATATGGTACATCAAAGTCCGCGACCCGAACCCGAGCCTGAACGCGGACTTGGCAAAATACGTCGACTAGAAATCCGAGAGGACATACATTCATCAGCAAGTGAATTGCAAGAAAGACAGTAATCACAGGCCTCGCCGGTATACTAGATTGTGACTCTCAGGTTTTGTGCGTGCAAAGACGCTGGCCTGCGACAAACACGACCATGACTCTGCATCCTTCAGTCTCTTGTTGCCCACGTTCTCGTCAACAGATATCTCCGGCTTTTGAATCCCACATGACAGCTTTGAAAGCACCATCAAACCAAGATCTTGTCCACACAGGTGTTGTTACCCACCCAGTCTCTTATTGCACGGCTCCATGGTTATATACAGGATTGTGTTTTTCGGTAATACTTCGCCGATCGCTCCTCGGGAGAATTGATGAAGCAGCTGCTCTGCTTGTGTGTTTCCCAAATCTGCATCCGGCAACACTCGATAATATGTTGTTTCTATCTGCATCGACGAAGACTGCTCCCCACGCAAAACGTTCGGGCGGGAGCAAGCCCGGCAAGACGCAAACCTAAAATCCTTCGCTTAGAGGAGTCGGTGCACGGATATTGGTTAATCCATATCCGAAAAGCGCTAACCCGCAAAGGTGGGTCTGAGATCCTGGCTCAGTCATGCAATCCGCGCCGTCTGAGTGAGATATACAATATCGAAGAGCTGCAAACATATACGATCTCACGACGAGAGCATCGTTTCATACGATGAGCATGGATGACTCGAAGACATTCGGCTTCTCTATAATCTTCGCGCTCTCTAAGGGGAGAAGTATGCTTTGTTTGCTGTTTGATCTAAATAGAGGTTGAGGATGCTAGCTTACCTTTCAAATACAGACATACGGGATTCCGAGCGTGTCCTCTCTTTTGGTAGCGATTGAGCAGCTCGTTGGTCTAGCGAATGCGTCAAAGCGAATTGCGGACACTGGTGTACTCTTGCTTGAGTTTTGCACTCGACAAACCATCGTCCGAAAGAACAATCAATCCAATAGCTCGCATGAATCATCTCCATAGGCGTTATCAAAAGTCTGGCAAGATTGAATGCTGATCTCCTATACACCTTAAGCCTCTTCGCACTAGAGCCAGGCAGATGGGTGGACAGGTACGAATGGCGGAGCTTGACTGCTTGTGGTACACTCTGGAAAAGCATGGGCGACGCAATGACGATATCGTATACAGATCTCCCCTCGTTCAAGACCGGCTGGCAAGATGGAATGTTCTGTTCTTTAATCTATCAGAAACACACGTTAATATAAAAAATAGATTCGTTACTCTTTTGGGGGAGAAGCTAAGGAAGGGTGATGATGTAAACTTAGATGTGAGAAGTCACTTTTACTGCGAAAAGCCAAGCTGATGGAGTTATTAAGATCTCCTGAGTCACCCGTCATGTATCACAAGATACTCAACGGGGCTCTACGACTTCGCAAGTTGCTCATACGACACTTTTGCCTTCCTCGGCCAGAATTTCTACGGAAGCAGTACATGCCTTCTACGACAGGACGTCTTAACGCCATTGAGGATCTATCATACCCATGGTACGTCAAACCATCCAACACGAGACGTTGGGGTCCGCGAGTATGGATGGCTCGGCTCCTCGGCCGTAAGTATCCGGTGATGACGGGAATAAGTACGCCCCACAGGGCTTTGTGTACACAGGAATTGGTCCTCAAGCTTCGAAAGGAAAAGGTCTGAAAGAGATGGATGAAATTCGATCCAGACACATAGCATCAATGAAAGCGAGAGACTTACAATATATATGATTTGGTGTACATCTAATTCGGTGGGAGTCTACCTAGCTGTATTAGGGGTTTGGTGTACATCTAATTCGGTGGGAGTCTACCTAGCTGTATTAGGGGTTTGGTGACCTCCGCCAGATTGATACTTGAAGTGGCGTGCTCTGGAGATTTTCAACCCGCCTGCCATCTTGCTCTTCGTTGTTGGTCGTCTAGGAGCCACAATGACATTCTTCCAGTCTCTCTTTCTCCGAAAGGTCCGAGCCTGCGTTCCCAATGCAGAGTACGCCTACATGCCGTCGATGCGGTTGGGGAAGGGAACCTAGTCACACGGTACTACCACTAAGGAAAGTACACTCAAGGAACCTTTTCGTTCGCCCAAACGCAACAAATACACTTTTTACAATATTCTGATATGAATCCGTACTAGTCGACAAGAAGTTCCCAACTAACACCGCCTCAACTCACAAAACAAGTATCATATGTTCCAATCATGATCCCAGACAACTTTAGAATGGAAATATCTATTTCAGAATCTGCTGCTCATCGCTTGAGTAACTGACATACTTGTAGCTGAGGGTTTGAGGTAGCAATCAAGGTTGATTCCCAATTCCCCGATTCGTTCCGAGCTTCGACCGGGTCGGCCATTGACACGCCAAGGGTATGTTCGGATGATGAGTCAAGGCCTGTTCAGAAAGGTTGTGTGCGTCTTAAGACTGATAGGTTACAGCAAGTCTCTTTCAGCGAATAAAGCAATGGTATTCGAGGGCAAGAGCGACTAAAAATAGTTGGGCTTGTTAATGACCGAATAGCAGCAAATAGGTACAAGAATGATTGCTACTTGCTTGTCGGGAAGCCGCAGCCTAATTGATATGGGTACGTCTAGTGGAAGTAACCCCCAAGTCTAATATAATCTCCGCCACGTTGAGAAGAATGCTACAAGCCGCCCCAATGAGCGCGCCTATTGTCATCACATGTCGTGCTTTCTGTATCCTCGAATCCGCGCCATTGGAGATATACTGTTCCGGACTTGCACATCTATATCACGATTGGATGACTCGAGGGGAGAGAAATACCAGGCTGATTGTAGGTGGTGTGGACAGCACCACTACGTTTCCGTAGATAACACCTACGTCGGTACCTTCGGTAGTCGTAGATAGCTTCCAAGGGTTCTGGAGGCCATGCATCTCGACTCTGGCTGAGGTTTAGTAGCAATCTTCCCTGTTCCTATCTGCGTCCGCCCGGAGGATCTTGGATGTGGCGGAGTATTCTATCCGACGTTCATGTTACGAGAGCGCTATCATCATATACTTGAGGGCAACCGGGAAAACGCCGCTGAAAGAGCGAGCTGATGCTTTTTGACGATACCATATGTCGTGAGAGAATCGATGGTTAAGACAAGGACTCAACTTTACGAATATGACGAAGCATATGTGAACAGATTCGGGCATGATGTTCGAAGACCACTGTTTCATGAGCGGACGTTGTTATTGGCCGAGTCTCAGCCTTCATTTCGCAAAAGCAAGGAATGCAGACTGGCCATGAACGCCTCAGCACATACTTCAAAGAAGCACAAGCATATCATCTGTCATGGCTTGTGCGCTGACGGGTAGAATCATCACGCAATTCGGAACACGCGATTCGAAAGTTGTGCGCTATAGAACACCTCTGTGATGCTGATAGTGTTGGTACAGCGACCGAGATTGGTTCTTTATTGAATTCCACCACGGTCATCTACACTCGGGCACTGTATAAGTGTTCCTTCAACTCCTCAAGCAGCATCGTTTTTGCACTGTCGTCTATTATCTCTTCGCCGTGCCAGACGACCTGCCTTTGAATGTTCCGTGCGTGGAGTAAGATTGAGCCTTCGGTAAGCGCTTCGAATGTGAGCCCATGAGGAGAGTCTGGCAAAGTAACCATGGCGTTCTGTGAACAGTGAATCAAAGTAAGCGGAGATGGAACACACTGCCCACCTCGACTGGAAAACAAAGTTATCGGCGGTAATCTCGTACTACTAAGATGATGATAGACAGTCCAAACATGGGACGGGGCCCCAGCGTTACCAGCCCAATGAGGCGGATGTTACCAACTCCCACTATTCCCATGTGGATCTTCCTAGCTCATTGAATACTGACAGTTGACTTTCATGTTGCTTGACTTCTATATACCGTTTGCCCTCAGCAGAGGTCTATCCAGGGTTCATTTTGAGTCCATCGCTATCCTCGCTCCGAAGGCATAAATCCACGGCTTTAACCTGAATCATTCAGAATGACCACGTTTCTGCGTCATTCCTGGCACCCCAGCCACGTTTCTGGCTCATTTCTGGCTCATCCGGATCTTCATAAATTCTGCGATACTAGAGTATTGACAAGCATGCCATATCGCTTCCAGCCCTGGGATGCTGTTATTGCAAATTGTGACTCTCGAAACATCCAACAATGAATCCCCCGGCCGGATATCACACGATTTATCATTCTTGGTCAACTTTAGGATGTTGATGGCCTATTGGTTGGAACCCAGAATCACAGCACTTCGCAGCATCGCCGTCCAAGCGGCGGCCTTGAGCCAAACATTCAACATCCAGTGACTCCACTGGCGGCTGTCGAACCGCCAGTATGGTGTGGTCGCGAGAGGATGTTTCGGTCCTATACTCGGGGGAACCGGCGGCAAGGATGTCAAAGATGCCCATGCCAACCGCTTGCAGGTAAGCTTACTCGAAGGTCAGCAGAGACTCGAGATGAACATGGAATATGAGGGTACCATCGGCAACGTCGAATGCGCTGACAAAGTTGACTCCAACAGCTCAAGCTGACGTTTCATCCGGCTGGGCTGCCGTTTCTTTATGTCACGGACGGCGCTGTAAGTGATGTCAAATCTAATATCATAAGGGTATGTGGTATGGTATGGGTAATGGGTCGTCGTCCTTGAAACCCTACTAAGCTCACCTTTCTACCTACATAGCTGAAACTCTATACATACTAGAATGCAAGCTGATATTCAAACTAAATATACTGTATAAGACGAACTTTCAAAAGATGCGGATTTAGCCCTGAGCTACGAAAGTTGCGGAAATAACTCTGAGCGATAAAAGTTGCGAAAAAGACTCTGAGCGCTTTGAGCAAGAAAGATCTGCGAATTGACTGCTATTTGCGCACGTGAGCTGACACTTTACGCAGATCGGCCCTGAGCGCTCTGAGCGGCCTCGGGCTATCAGGGCTAGCGTTTTCGAAATGTCGATGTGGTCGAGAAGATGATCAAGTAGCTGATTAGTAGCTGGTCAAGTAGCTGGTCAAGTAGCTGGTCAAGTAGCTGGTTGAGTAGCTGGTTAGTAGCTGGTAGAGTCATCAATCGTAAGTCGGAAACCGAAGATGAGAAAGCTTCGACCTTCGTCTTTGCAGCAGCAGTGCTTTTAGACTTCAGAACAGTAGCTTGAGCTACTTCAATGATGTTTCTTGAGAGGTGTCAGTAGTAGCTGTTTCATCGTTGTCATCTATGGCTGCAGATCAGTCAGTTATTTGACTGACGGTCAGAGCCACATGCTCGTTGATCGAAGTCACTCAGCACTCCAATGGTACTGGCCAGATGTGATGGCTTCAATGATCTCTCAGTTGTCAACGCCAGCCTCGAGACTTTTTGCTCAGTGATGTATTTCTTGAGCACGCCCGTAATGGGCCAGAGCTGAAAAGCCTATGAGCTTGACCTCGCCAGGGGTGCTCGTTTTCCTGCGGACTTCGAATGCTCTGTTGCTGGGGAGCTCGATGTTTACCGATAGGAAGAGACAAGTAGCGGCCCGGCTGAGCCTTTGCACTGTTGACTACACTGTTCACTGGGACGATAGAGGAAGGCGCCCGCGGTGCCGGTGCCCCAATGACCTCACCCTTCTCACCTCTATCTCCCATCCCGCCACCTCCACTACGATTCTGCTCCCTCAGCCTCCTCCGCCAGTTATTCACCAGTTATTTACCCTCTGTCTCAACAAATCTCTCTTAACCGGGTTCAGCACTATAAGCAAGCATTCTATCATCGCAGTCACGATCGCGTCGTCCCCAGATCGCATCGGCACCTCATGTGATGGCCAAGGACGTCAATGGGAAAGGAAGCCAGAAGCTGAAGAGCCTTGTTATAGACTGTCTCCTAAGCTAAATATCAACCTCTGCTTTGGAAGCCGGTGGGGCGGTTAAATAAAAGTTGAGAGAGTATGATTTGAGTGATATCGGTTTGAAGTCCTGTCGGAGGGCGGAGAAAGCGTGGGTGAGGAAGAGGTAGGTGAGATTAGGTTGAAGAAGGAGAGGGCGGTAACAGTAGAAAGAAGTCGTAGCACCATTCTGCATCCTCGCTGCATCCATGCGGTGGCCACCGGGTATAGAACTCGGCTCCCTAGGCCATTAAGCAGCTTCGAGACTGACATTCCGGATTCACCGTAACCGGCCTTTCCCGCCCCCTATCACAATGGCTGAACCCAGCTACATAAATACTCTTCACCACTTCTTCGGAGCACATGACATCTTCTACTGTAGTTGCAGAGTTTGATGTAACTGTTAAGCTTATGTCGATATCTGAAGTCGAAGGTATTGCAAAGAGACATACTTTTTGCACAGAAACACGAATCTTGATGGGATTTTGGCTGGAAAAGTGTACGTTTCTCGAGCGAACTGGCTACGAACTTCTTCTGGCCACAGAACAGCCTAGAGGTTTCACCGAGCATCGCGTCGACGATGCTCGTATAAAAAGTCCACATGTTTATGTAGCAAAATAGTCGTAACAGGATTGTAAGATTTTATTGGGGGCTATGACCTTCAAGTTGAGCATGTCGATAATACAATGTTTCGATACTGGTATAGGTGGACTAATAGGCCAAAATGTGAACACACTTATTCAGGTATGCGCATATTCAGCATTGAGCTGCACCAATAGGTAGCACACGTCATGAGGTCCATCTAAGCAGCCTTGAATGACCCACGCCAGCGAGGTTCTGGCTTCCCTTTGACTAGGTCCTCTATGCTCAAGAGACCTCTGCTTGATGCCCCTGTTACACCTAGTAATTTCCATCTCTTATCTCCATTCGGATAATTGACGTATTTGTTCGTGGTCTGGGCTTGGTAATATAGCCAACGTTCTTCACTACATTGGTCATAGCTGAAGGTACCTTTGTGTCATATAGCTGAGGTAGGTGACGGAGCTGCCCCAACCAGACTCTGACCGACTGGCTAACGATCCGAAAGTTTAGTGACCGAACCTACTTAGGGAGGGCCAGGTCCCAATTCTCAGATGACCTATGCATAAGATGTTCCAATAACCGGTTGCCTACCTTCACCATACCGGTGCTTTTGGATGAATCGACGGCCTATAGGTTATGGAATACCTTCACCGATTAGGAACCACGGTCCTCCTCGTTGATAGATGGGATCTGAGGGTAGGGTATTATTTGAGGCATACGTCCTTTAGAGACGCAATTCAATGCATCCAGCTATAGTTTGTTATGGCCAATAGGCAAGGCGACGCAGCTTGACCATTGTACCAGTTTTGGCCCAGTGCCCATCATTACCATGAACCTCGAGTAGTACCGAAAGCACTTTGATTCCGAATTCCAGCTCCATCAAGTTGATGATCTAGGGCCTTCTGCAGTGTGGCCATTGAATCAGGCGGGGTATCGACCTCAAGGAACCGATATATGCCACCGAATCCGTCGGGTTTGCGGTTGACCTCGACAATGGCGACGACACCGTCCGCCTGTCAGAAAGGTATTCGCGAGAGAGTATCCCGGAGAAGGTATCCCGGAGAAGGCCTACCAGTAAATGGCTCACCAGAGAAGAACCTCCGCACCAAATCCGCCAAAAAACCCTATCACCATCGAACCATATCACCGCCCCTTCTCACACCAAGCCTCCTCCATCATTGAACCCCTACGTTCATAACCCTTCGCAGTAGCCACAAAATGACCCTCTACATGACCCTCACGCCGCCTTGCGCGCCGCCATAAAGCAAAAGGCGATGACCCCTTGACGCTCCGATCAGCTGCCGCCTATGGCGCACGGCGCAATGTGTAAGATTTATCCCGCGCAGGGATGGTGCAATGGTGAGAAAGCTGTGGCGGAAGATTTGAGCCAAGCTGGTATACCTTTTGGGGAAGTATGTCATGGGCGTGCCAGTCGTTGAAATTGTTTCACTTGGCGGCAGGGGCTCCAAATATACTGAAGGTGTAGAGGCCGATCCTGAGGGCATAAAGGACAGTTGATAGTGGGGTTCGGTGGCAAGAATTGAGGAGACAATGGCGTCTCAGCTGGGTGAGTAAAGCTGGGGGCGCCGCTCTGAACACCTGGAGGTGTCTATCGTCGTGAAGAGTCATTCCCATGTTTTCTAGGCTTGTTGTTCGCGTCCTGGTGGCGAATCTGTGCTCTTTTGGCTGGCCAGAAGTGATCAATTTGTACTTTGTCTATGCCGAACTTTGATTGTGCTTTTTCGGTTGCGTCTGCTCTATATTGACTGCCACTTTATTCTCCGTCTTTGTGGAGCCGGGAAGTCGGATGGAAGTTATGGTACTTTCAAAGACATGCTTTTCTCAGACATCGATTTGTAGCACACACGGTGCTGTAATACCCGGTGCCAGAACCTAACGTCCACCTCGCTGCCGTTGACCCCTCGCTCTTCCCGCACCTAGCCACTCCGCGTGTGTTCCGCCTCAACCTCCGAGTGAAGAATTTCCTGCTTTTTCGTTGCCATCCTAATGCTTCAAATCTTCAATGAGGTGAAACCTTCAAGTGCCTAATGATGACGACGATAGGGTGGAGCGAACGTTGATACGCGCAGCTGCGGAGCCTATTGATCATAAGCCTCGACCAATTCGGGGAGACAAACAGAAATTCTAATATCGCAACGTGCTTCAAAGCCAGCGGCATTCGGTTGCATATAGCGGAGGATATTTTATTGTTTGTGTAACCTCAAAAACCATAGCCTCCATTTGAACGATGGCTCCACGTCCTCTTTTCTTTTCGATGCTCTAGACTGGGACACCTCGAAGCTTTGTGAGACCCCAATGGGTAGCCTTGTTGGCGTATGCGTCCCCAAGTTGACAAGTCGCGCGTGGTGACTGCTCGTGAAATAGCAATAGCATCCCAATATGGATGAGAGGGGATACCGGCCGCGGGCCGCTCCGCTCGGCAAGGCTGATCTGGTTCTCCGGTAAACTAGGAGTCGATCTAATCAAGCTCTGACGTGGGCTGTCTCGAAGAGGAAGACCACGTTGGAATAAAGAGACTCACAGACTTAATCGATATCCAGAACATTATGTTGAACGAGGGGCTATGGCAATCCCCGCTTATATAGGGCTGGCGCTAGTGGATTCAACCTCTTGTAACTGGAGGTCATATCGCCCCCATATGGAACTACGTATCCCGATAGGGGGACGAAGGTGAAAAGTCTACTAGCGTTCCCCAGCCTTATGCGGAGATTGCCATAACCCCTGTTTCCAACACAACCTACCTACCAAATGCCCTCATATGACCTTGTATTCCAACAGGTTATGAGCCCGGGTCAGTGCAAGCTGCCCATGGATTGTTGCTCCGGATCAGTGACTCCGACAAGCTCCACTGCGTATTCAGTAACTACGAAAAGCTTACTGCCACCATGTCTATCGTCGTCGTCATCAATCGGAACCTCCTACGCAATAAGATCACTCGACGCAGCAAGAGCAGAACGGTAAAGCCTTTATGTGATAGAGCCAATGAACACCGTGGATATGTGCCTTCGACGAAGAGAAGCGATGAAAATCGAAATACATCGTGGATATGTGTTTTCGACGAAGGGAAGCGGTGGATCCGGATATACCGTGGATATGTACCTCCACAGCGAGGGAAACGGTGGATCATACGTTACGAAGCTCCGAATAGCTTCAATCACTGCTAAGCCATTTATTTGGTTGGGGGAGTAGAAACTCCGATATACGTTGGGAAGCTCCGAATAGCTTCATTTTTGGCCTAATTAGGCTGTGATTCCCATGGGGGGGGGGTGTTGAAATGGGGGCTATGGCAATCCCCGCTTGGCGCTAGTGGGTCAGAGTTTTCACCTTCCACCTCCTAGATAGACTCCTATTCAGCTTCAACTTACCTACCAAATGCCCCCATATGATCTTGTATTCCAACACAATACACCAACCGGTGAGCAGCAGAATTGGTTTAGGATGCTCCATACCATTTACACTTGGAGGAAGGGTAACGATGGAACCCATCTGTACGCGATACTGGCTACGAACCTTCTGTCTAGTTCGAGACCGAGCGTCGCGTCGCGATGTTCACAAACAACAACTCCACCCTACCCAGGTGACCAAACAGCGAGCGGAAGCCCACGTAGAAGTGACCAACTTCTAAATACACGGTAACGCGAAGCCCGTGATATGTTACTCGCACGGCCAGCTCGCACCCTCGGGCATAGCTCTTCGTCGCCCATTTTATCGGCGTGATTGCACAATGTACAACTGGTCTACTAGATATTTCAATGTACAATGACCCTCTGGCGGAAGAAAGCAATCATGATAGCTACTTGACCTGATGTGAATGAGACAAGCTGAGTTAGCTAGCTAGGGCTTGCATCTGGACGCCTGCAAGGTGGGAGTGTAAAAAACCGGTTTCTATAACAACTAAAGGCAGGTCATGTTTTTCGTGGTTTGAAGCTCGACGAAATCCCGCGCCACAGCGCTTCTGTTTTCCACATTCTCATCTGCGTAACACCTTCATACATACCATTTACGACGCCCTCTCATCTGTTCACCCACACCCCTCCTACCGACCTACGCCTCCCCTCCACTCCTCTCACTCCCATCACTCGTCTCCTCCCACTTCCCCTCCCAACTCCGCTCAATACTTTATCCCATCATCAACCTCTCCTACTCCTCCCACTCCCTCCGACCATTCTTTTCCAAGCATCCTTCCCCCCACTCTTCCCTCTCCTCACTTCTCTCCAAGCATTTCTCTCCTCATTCTTCCCCCCTCACTTCTCCCTGCCACTGACCATTCCACTATATGTCTCCACTCAACCACTTCTTATCAGCACCCCACACCACCTCCCCATAGTTTTACGCTCTTTCTAAGCTTTGATTAGATACTCGAAGTCTCATTAGCTCAGGATACATTGGGACAGCGAGGCGACTTAGCTTAAAACTCCCAAATCCTCAGCAGAAAGAGAAGACGTGTATAGAAGATATTCTAGGGGAAAACCTAAGATGGAGGTTATTGGCGGAGAGGGTAGGCTGGTGTTTGGGGCATTAAAAGCACCCCAACCAAACCAAAAACAACAATACGATACACTAGGTACACCAACACCGCCATTTTACCATCTAACCGACTAATCATAAGAGACCCTACACAGTGCGCGTCATTATCATCATCATCAGGCTCGCTAGAGCTTTTGTCGAGCGGCCACACGCCGGCTTGCCGCGCCGTTTCCTGTTCGGTGCGCCAAGGGGTTTGGAGCTCTTCGGCGATGTTGGCCCAAAGGTAGATTTCTAGGCTGTTGAGGGATTTATGAAACGAGTTTCGCTTTGGGATTTTGGGGCTCGACTGAATTAAGCAGGTGAGGATGGAATGGTGGCGTGTAGGAAAAATATAAGATATACCGCTCTCATCCGTTCCGGCGTTGTCTTTTCTAAATTTCGTCTGAGTGCGCAGACGGCAGCTGGTATCGCTGCGGCCGGAGGTATGTACTCGGATACGTCTCCCCATTCTACTTTTGCACCGCGGAGAGAGATAGGGAGGGTGTTTTCTTGGCCCAATCATGTCTTCTGCGTATCCGTGCTTTTGGCAGGATTGATGCAGTGGCCAATGAGCTGATCTACATGATAGTCGCTCATTCTCACAGGCTAACTCTGGAGTCTGATCTGTCAAATCCCTTATATACCCTTAGACTTCCCCACTCAACCTTTCTCTTAAGTCAGCCAAAAGTAAAACCCTTCCTCTAATTCCGCAGCTGAGTGTCAAAACATTGAAAAGGGAGGGTTAGTGGTAAGTGGAGTAAATGATGTTAGCAAGGATGGTTGTGGAAATTACGGGGGTGGCTGAGCGAGGGATGTGTGGGGTGGGGGACGGGGTAGGGGTTGTCGAAAAGAGACGAGAAGTCTGCAAGGTAAGCGATAATCGAAAGCCTGTCAAACAAACCAGCATGCCTACACTCCCTCCGTGCTCCCTCCATGGCTTCTTGCATGGCTCCCTCCATGATTCCCTTCATGACTCTCTATCAAACATTCTTCATGATTTCATCGACAATCTTCCAGCCGGCTCTGGGAGTCATGGGCTAGCCATGAACTCTCTGGCTCTCTGAGCTAAGGTTCCAGCCCAGCAGCTCCTCGCTAGAAGCTCTGAGCTTCCTGAGCTGGGTCAATTCGGTTGAGCATGACCAACCGATTTGGTTCCTGGGGCTATTGCCCGTAGAAGGTAGGGTCGGTAAAGTCTGACCCATTGACGTGACGGTCCTGAATTTCTGAGTATGAAGGGACTCATCATCAGATCGATTTCTGTGGAACACATTTGATCCCTCATGGGAGATCTCTTCCGTTCCATACGTGGCTCAGAGAAGTGATTTGTTTTATCAATCGGTGAAAGCTTCAGCGACGTCGAAGTTCCGGACGCAGCGAAGCATGTGCAGACCATCCTGGTTATAGGACAGATTGCTCGCGCGACCTTAGAAGTCTCTTGAAAAGCGCCTTCGCCATGGGATCCAGACGGTATAGAGTCGTGCTGAAAACTCACAGAAAACATGACCTACCGGGCCCTCTTCATCGGATAGTAGTTAGAAGATTCGAAGTCCGAAGAATCGACAATCTTCATTTCCACGAAGCCTTTCTTAGAAGGGAGCTGACTGAACTGGACTTGCCTTCTTCGAGCAACTTAATTAACGGCCTCGTCTACTTCATGACTCCTTGATAGGGGCTTGAATTGACGTATTGATATGATCGCATTCACCACAAATAATGTTAGATGCTTCGAGCGCTCAGGAACACAGGAAGGTCCGGACCAATGAAAGAACGTATATATCCAAAAGAACCCAGTGTACCTGAATTTCGTTCAGTTCGGATCCTTGATCGACCTGAATATGCTTCCCTTCTACAGTCAATTCCTGACGCTGAGACCTTAGTACTCTTAAGACTTTCTTAACATTGACTAAGTCTGTAGGAACCGAGTATGTCTACCCGCTTCCGGTGCGACGTTCATAGAGATTACAGCGCTAGCGTTGAATGTGATTGAGAGCCTTGATTCTCAGGCTGCTGCTGAGACTAAAACCGGTTGATGTTGCGTTGGCTGAATCGATTTCAGGTTAAGGCATCAGTTGAAATGTTGGGAGAAATCAAACCGTTATCTTATTTATATTGGAATAAGGAATCGGTGACACGAACACAATGCTCGACCATTTGGACCTTTCTGAGACGTCAATCCGAAGATCCCAAAGACCATAATACACATTGGGTCCTACATCGAATCTGCTATGATAGTGGCACAGCAAAACTGATGGTCAATTTTCAGGTTATCCGTGGGCTTCGTACTACAAGGGACAGGATTGTTCGTCTCTTCTATTGGAAAGATGTCCTTTACTGTCGAAGCGCGGTCCGACAAGAAGCAGTCGGAACTGAACATTATCAATCTAAGGACCTCCTTTTGCCAAAAAGCCGACTCCACAATGGATCCACCATCGAAAGGGTTACTGGTGGATCAAATTCGCAAAGGTGGTTCTATTGTAGGGGATGGGACTATAGAAGTCGAAGTATGGGAGCATAGAATTTCAGTCTGGTCCTTTAATGGCAAACTCACTCTGCTGGCCAGGACGAAAGCTATTGAATTAAGAATGGCATAAACGGTTTGATTATAAAAATGGTAGAGCAAGAAGTCAAGGAGGACGTTGTTTTGGGCGATGAGGTGACAGAGCTCCCACATATCTATTGCGTTCTTCCAATGTATCAGTAGCTTCAAAGACCTCAAAGGGTCTTCAAGAAGATGGCTACATCCTTCAATGAGACAAGATTGTCGATCTAAGAAAGAACTTACAAAACATCTGCCGCTTTCTCACACTCTTTTGAACCCTCTATACAAGTTGTGAATGCCATTGAGTATTGCTGTCTGTCCGTGAATTAGAGTTGAGGAGCCCTATTCGAGAAGGTTCAATTTTCCCAAAACCACTATTGGCCAGCAATTAGAAGTGGCCGGCTAGTTTAGACAATCGTTGCGGATTTTATCAACCCCCATATGACCTCGCCTTTGCTGTCTGTTTCCATGTTATCCTGGAAACCAGCTCGCAGATCCCAAGCACTATCGTGAGGTGTTCTTGCCATCAAGCTACGGCAATTAATCGAGAACTTCTGTGTGGACAAGCCACTCCATGATGTGGTCGTAAATGTCATCGTCAGAATTTGATGACATTGTACGGTCTACGAGCACTGCAATGGGCCGCATACATGTTTCTAAATAGGCCAAAGCCAAGGTAATGACAGTTGTCATTCCAAATGGTCTATCGGTTGTATGGAAGGAAAATCACCGAAGGGCACATTTGCAGAAGTCTTACCAAAATCAGGTAGCTTGTAATTTATTGTAGAACGTCGCTGTCCGAGGGGTCCATCAACTTGTTGAAATACGAGGTCATATGGGGCATTTAGTATATGAGGTTGAAGCTTATAGGAGTCTATCTAGGAGCGAGCTGAGGTGAAAACTCTACTAGCGGGCCCCAGCCCTATCAGCCCTATGTAGGCGGAGATTGCCATTCCCTATTTCCAACACAACTTAATTTGGGCAAAGTAAGCAGATCACTTTCTCAAACCCAGTAAGAGAGCAAAGAAGAACAACAACAATGATACGTTCTAGCTTGAATGTTGCTCTAGAGTAATGTAGCTGCTCTGTGGTATGTCTGGAACCCTAGTCAAACTTTGTTCTGTCCGTTCACTACTCTCAGAAGACGAAATCCTTCACGACTGATACCGCTTCGACTGCTCTCTAGGACCGATCCCGCTTCCACTGATACCACCTCGCCTGATCTCTTCACGACCGATACCTCTACAACCGATCCTTAACCACAAATGCTTCCACGACGGATCCCTCCACGACGGATTCCTCCACGAGTGATCCGTCCACCACAGATCCCTCCAACACTGATTCGGCTTTGGATTGATATTCTGTGACCAGTACCATTCGGTTCATATCGTGGCCGCGTCAAATTATATTTTGAACTGTCCGAGACGATTTTATTGCAGTTAAGACATAAGGAGTCATAATTACCAAATTCCTTCTTTGCAAGGTGAAATAATTATTCATGATCAGACCGTAAAGGATGGATCATAAAGACATCATTCGAAGCGGGATCAACAAATTGAAAGAATCAGTCGTGGAGGGATCCGTGATGAAGGATCGGTCATAGATGGGATCCCGTAGAGGAGATATCGGTCGTGGAGGGATCAGTCGTGACGAGATCAGGCGATGGTATTAGTGGAAGCGGGATCGGTCCTAGAGAGCAGTCGATTATCGGCGACTTTTCATGTTCTTATAGAAGTAAAAACCATTCCGAAAGTTCAAGGAATGTTAACATAAAGCAAGGAGTTAATCCCGACATTTCAAGTAGTTTGTTTTACGGCTGGATATTACTAAACAGATCCAACCCGCGGCGTAAATCCCACAGCACATATATCTGCGCCAACCCAATCAGGCTAGCGAATAATGCAACGCGACATGTCCCACCATCATATATGTCGTCTTCCTCCATTCCTCGTATTGTGAAGCGGCACAATCCTCGGAACTATAGCGCTTCGAAGACATCGACTGGTTTCAGGAATGTTGGTCACCTTAGCGGTTCGATTGGGGGTCAACCTTGTAGATCTGGTCTTTGGCGTTTTGGAACCGATCGGCCGACTCCTCTTCTGAACCCTGTCCTCCCGGGCTTTTTGGTTTCGATTTTGTAGAAGGGTGTCGTTGGTGACCTTGAGTGCATCCAACAAATTCTGTGTAAGCTGTTCTAATCTTTTCGAATCTGGCACTTGATCCACTCTGCGAGTCAATTCGGTGATCCATGCAACATATTGGGCTTCCTTCTGGCGCAATATATCTTCAAAATCTTTGAATACCTCCGGGACTTTGTGTACCGTCCTTTCTAAGTTAATAATCCGCCGTGCGACTGATTCCAAATACGCTTTTGAGGGTTCTGGCATGTTGAGTTGATTTGCACCTGTGCTGTCTACGATGCTTTTATGACCTATCTAGTGCCGCATGCGGTGCATTCCACATCTCTCCGGAAGTGGTTAATCGATCATTCCTATATAAGAGCTGGGAGTCAGCGGTTTCGACCAGCATGGTCTTTGGAATGTTGTTCTCTGAAATCTATAGTAACCTCGGATTCTCCAAGTTTGGTCCAGCCGAAAAAGCACGGTTCAACACATTGAGAATCCAGTTCCTTCATGACCGCTTGGAATTAGTATTGATGCAGTTGTGCATACCGCTATGGAAACAGTACAACAACCTTAACATGTCAATTCTTACATGGATTGCACAAATCAATGATGATTCTGGCATTTGTAATAACATAGTGCAAGTTCAATACTTGGTGGAGTCCATATGTGAACGTCACTTCTTTCGGACAGGTGGGGACGTCGCTGGTGTTCGGGTCCTCTTTAGATCCTGGAATAAAATCATCGAGAGCATCTTTGCAAGCGGCGATCCCTTGAATGCTTACTTAAGATTAAAGACCGATTACGACATAAAATGGAACACAATCCAGAGCGCGATGCAGCGGCAGTGCTGAGACTACACAGATAAACGTGGGATATACTATCATCCTTCCGCAGTTCCCCAGAGTACTGGGTCTCGCCGCTATATATTCTTCATTTTCACCAATATAAATCAATGAATTACTACATGTTGTATTTTGTGAAATAGGGGCAAATATTTTTAATCCACCGTTTTATACCAACCCGCATAATGTTGAAGATAAAATAAAAGGGTCGTCTTTCTCCATTCCAGATTGATAAGAGGCACTCTAGTAAGTCTCAATATAACCTACATACCAATGCACTCAAATGACTTTGCGTAAGAAAGGTTCCAAAATGAATTCTTTCTTCATATACTTCTCAATATATGATCAAGATTTTGTCACTCACACCTAGAGTCAGAAGTTGACAAGACCTCTCCTCTAAATTTTCTTGCCGGAATTCGGTGAAGGTTGGCTTTTTTTTCAATTTCGAAATTGTTCTTCTCTTCATCTATTTCACATATGGACCGGCCGGCTACGAGATCTACCTGTACGCGATACTAGCTGCGAATCTCTACCTGTTAGGAGAGCCCTATAACCCTTGCGCCAAACGAATAGAGTTGTCTGATTAGCGCTGAGCACGTTAACGTGCTTTGAGCCTCCGAGTCACTGACATGCTTTACGCCTCTGAGCAAACGAATGAAATTAGATCGGGCATGACGTTTGCCCACTATTGGTGCTCATAAATTGCTATTCAGAAGCCTACGTCACCGTGGCTAGTTTCTACATACACCAGCCAGAGGTGTAAAAAGCGGTTTGGAAGCCCTACTGTTAGGTGGCGGGGAGTTAGAAGGAAAAATAGCCCAATTCGGTTTGTATTGCCAAAGGAATTTTTGAGATCGGGATTGGAAAATGCGCCTTATGGTGGCGGCGGCTTTGAAAGAGTAATTGGCTGAGTGAGCGGCAGGGCCTCGCTGTCAGAATGAATATCCGAGTTTAATCTCGTTGGCTGACGGAGTTTTTGGATCTTTCTAATACCATGGAACAAGTGACAGCAGAAGGAGCAGTAGTAGCAACAGGAGATGAAGTGAGCCTTCTGGGTACCATGCAGATTTGAAAATCACAGAAAATGGCACAGCGTAGATAATTCTAATACCTAAGTCCGGATCCGCCTATAGAATGCATGCACAAATTAATTCCTGACTCTCACAACTGAACCGTAAAATAGAGGATTGTCCGTCGGTCTATCGCTAAGGGATATCGAACAGCTTGGAGGATGATGTAGGGTTTCCGGAAACTTCGATGTTTTTCATACCTCCTCGTCCCTAAGGGAGAAGCGGATTGGAACGTTGACAGTACGCTACCGATAAATATCCTATGACCGAATCGCTGCTGCCCTTTGTAGTGGGCGATAAATGTCGACACAGAACAAGAATGCGATCACTCAAAATGGAAACCGGCTGACTGCAGAGTTCGGATTCTTCCCTTGTTTGTGCGTAACCAAAGCCATTAATCCTCTGTACTAGCATTGCTGACGAAAGCCGTTGCCGCTGTCTAGATTGGCGCCCTCCCACAATTCCATCTCCCTCTCCACTTCCGTCTCCTTCACCACATCTGTTCTTGGATGCTGTCTCTTCCATAGTAACCTTCATTGCGGTCATCACTGGCCTTTCTCTAACATTCCGTGGTAGCAGGGAGCGCATTCCCACCATCACCGATATGCGTTGATGGGGCCGCCGAAACTTTGGGGGCCAGTCCGATATCGTTCCTATCGGTAGGCAACGAAGTGTGCGTGGCCATCAGCCAATCCTGAACATGCGGCTTTACCGATGGCTTCTGGAGATCTGTGCTGCCGAATCCTCTAGCATGCTCATTCGTCCAGCTCGAACGCAAACAACTGGGATCGTGGAAACCTCGGTTACACTCCTCCCGGTAAGCACCAAGGTTTGTTCCAGGAGTATTGATGAAGTCCTCATGTCTAAACTCGAAGGAACTTGTGTTTGGAGGCTTCGAGGCTCGCTGAAATCGCAGGCATTCTCAGCTATCACGTCGTTAACGGCCGCGATTTCGTCGGCTACTGCGGCAACCGCATCGATGGCACCCAGCTGCGCCAGGGAGCCACACTCACCATCATCATAAGCACCAATTCGGCTTTTTTAAATTCCGCCCGCGCCCTCCAGCAGGATATCCTCCTCTCCAATGGCGTCCATCATGTTCCTCGACTACAACGACACCACAGCGCAGCCCCCGCTCTCGATTCTCGGTCAAACGGCCGTCCTACCAGGAAGCACGCTGAGCGGGAACGTGGTGCCTTGTACTGAGTATCTATTGAACACTGTCATTTCACTTATCACTCCAAGCCCAACGCCCGAAGCGAGTAGTCTTGAGGTTAGTGATAATGGAAATACGTCGAGCAGTATTCTTGGGGGTTTGATCTGCGGTCTGAGCGCTCACTAAGACGGTGGAATATGAAATGCTTCGGTGACACCGATTGTACTGTCCTCTTTTTCATGGTTCCAGGCATAATCCGTATGGATTCCGAAGAAAAACTAAAACCGCTAACAATTTTGGGAGTAGCTTCATCTGAAAATCATGCTATATTGAAGGAACGAGACGTAGTCCCTGTAAGCGTAGCGAATGAACATGGATGTAAAGTTGAAGGGATTGGTTTTACTTCGTAGGCGAGGTCCAGTGAAGGGACTCAAAAGTTGAGCGGACAGTCATTAGTCCCCGCCCTACGCGCGATTAATAATTGAAGCCACATGGCGTTCTCTATCCTCAAAGGGTTTAGTTTTCGTCCATCAGAGGCTTAGCTTGATCACGTGCCCGGTGGCTTCGCGATCACTGAGCCCCTTCAGGTTAGCGCCGTTGACCTCGCAGCGGGCGGAATTCCCCACTTCGCTCAGCAGAAATAGAATGGATCTAGGAACGGGGTACTGGAGGGTGGAAGAGATTGGAGCGAATCTATCTACTGAGGGGTGGATATACCCCAGCAGATGACTAAGCGGGAAGCTCCTTCCACCGGCGGCACCTTCAGCTGCGTAGTCAGCTAACTAGTGAAGGGCACTAACCCGAAGGGGCTTGCCATCGGCACGTCTGAGAACTGAGGCAACCAAAATTCGGTTTTCCCGGTGTGAACCCTGGGTCAAGATGAAGACAGGATCGAGACCTGTATTTCGAGTCAAGAGTACATGAATCGTGGTCCTGATCACTCTAAGCATCTTGTTTTGTTGTTAACATCAATTACGTTGGTATGATCGAGAAGTCTATTGTCATGATAGTCACAGAAACACCGGGAAATCACGATCATAACATATATAAATCGTCAGCAGTAGGGAGATACCCCATAACCAATCGGCGTTGCGTACGATAACCTTCTACGCGACCTCTTTAAAGTGCCTTCTTCAACTTGGACATTTCCTTCCACGTCCAAAAGCCAGAAGCTGTTAGTAAATCGCAACGAACAACAGATCTTTCTTCTAGGCAATTCAACCTAGGCGTGTACTTGGGCTAACCAGACAGTCTTTCCCCTTACAGGATCAAGTTTATTGTCCTTATGTGGGCCTATGCGGCTAGGAAAGACATCACCACGGCAGGTACTCGAGACGTAGAACCACTTCCGAGTTGGATTTGCACCGAGATCGCCCTCCACCCCTGCCGCCTCTTCGGGAAACCTATCTCAAAACCCGAAGAAACCTGATAGAGTACTTTCACAGCTAGAATCAAATCCTTAATAACCCTCCTCCTGGCAGCACCGTTGAGAGCGATGGGAATCGAACCAATATCCTTAGTTTTCCTCAATGGGGGCCGCCTCCCCCTAGCGCTTGAGTGATTACCGCAGTCATCCATGAAGGCCTACTACCACTCGGCCAACTCACCCCCACTCCCCCCCCCTTTCCAGATATCAAAGTACTGTGTCTAGTGCGAATCCTTGGATCGAGTTTACCATCCCTTGGAGCTTTTCGGTACCCACAAAGCGTTGTGATGTTCCTGATGTAGTCGCCATCAAAATTACTTTGCCATTCATGAACCAGTCGTGTGGTGATGGATTCTGATGATCCCTGCCAAGTGGCATTCACAAGAACCTCGTGCGAGTACGGTCTCAGCAGTGGCTTCCAAAACAAGAGATGCGGCTTTCGTTACTGCCCGTTGGGGTTTCATCTGTTGTTCGTGTTGGAACTCTTTTCCCTTGAGCGTGAGACGACGTGTTCGTTTGGGCCGACCAGACATAGTTGCGCAACTACGGCCATGATTTGCAGCCCTCTGTCTTTACATATCTTTTTCTTAGGGCCCCCCTTCCTCAGCGTGCATGCGTACCTTGCGTTTTGCAGCTAGTACCTCGCGTCGAAGGGAGAGGTCAGAGTGAGAATGTGAGATGGGTCAGATCTGATCTAAGCTAGCGCGCATCGCACCACCCGTTTCAAGCTAAGCTGTGTGCAGAAAAACCACATTTCCCAGATCTGGTACTCGTACCTTCCCCGTTGCAGTTTTATACTGACATGGACGGATCCGTCCATCTTTGAAATGTCCCGATACGTATATAATCATTGTGCGACGATGGTCCGGTAAGTCGATTGGCAATCTCATCATGGACTTTAAATTCAAGTACTACAATGGACCAGTACCGAAGCCTCCTTCAAGGAAGAAGCGAACCAGCAAAGGTAGCCGATACTGAACTGCCTATACGCTGAAACATCGCTGACTCGTCTTAGAAGCACATCACACACACTCGGATCCTCCAGCCTCTTTTCCGTCGGCCCTTACATTACGACCAGACGATAGCTTCAACCGCGACCTGCAAGGTTTTGGCCGTGGAGCTCATGGCCCCTTTGGAGACACCACCAACAACTTGCAAGGTCTTGACCGTCAAGTAGCTCATGGCCCCTTTGGAGACACCACCAACAACTTGCAAGGTCTTGACCGTCAAGTAGCTCATGGCCCCTTTGGAGACACCACCAACAACTTGCAAGGTCTTGACCGTCAAGTAGCTCATGGCCCCTTTGGAGACACCACCAACAACTCCCGATCAGTCGCCCTGTGTACAGGAACACAGCCGTACAGGCCAAACACAGACGACCATCTATGGTCAGACAAGGGCCTCACGACCTATGATAATCCGGGACTTTCTGAGATGGCGGCTCTCGTCTCAAAATCGCTGCAAATTGATGAGAAACGAGTCCAGAATGACACCCTATCGCTCGAGTACAAGGTTGAAAAACTCCGAGACAGGAGGCACAGACGCAAGGCCCAAAAGCCCGAGAGCAGGCATGCCCGACATGGAGGCCAGCACGATTCAGCAGGACATACAAAATCCAAAGAATAGAGAAGGATCCTTATAGTGTCGTGCCGTGGCATAGATTGACTTAGATAAATTATAATTATGCGACCATTGAAATTATATTTACCAAATTACCGAACCAAATTCGGTTTGAATGTACTTGCCGTCCCAATCTCGTGTAGGCTTTGGTCCATTGATAGCACGAGAAAGAGCTTCTGCCTGCTGGTTCACGTAGGCTTCTTCCTTCCCTTCGCCGTAGACGGTTGTTAGTAGTGACTCTAAATCGGGCTTTAGATCACTTTCAAGCGGCTTTCTGTCTATGTTCTCCAGGCCCTTGAACCATTCGTCTTTCAATGCCTGCTTTATTGTAAGCCTTGAAGGCACAGCGATTTTCAATAGTCCGGTCAACAGCTGAAGTACCGCCTTGTTGTTCTTTGCCCATGTGTGATCTGGCAAACAAGATCCATCTTGAAGCTTCGATGGCATCACAGTCTCTGCAAGAAGACCCGGCCAATAATCATTTATGTCGGCGGCAGTGACTTGAGTCGTCCACTTCCAGTCAACCGTCGGTTCTCGCCCAACAACTTCACAGACTCTTTCCAGGTAATCTAGATAATCGTTGTCTGTAGGCCAGCATTCGCGCTCTTCACCCCGACGCTGCTTCATGTTCTCCACGTTGAACAGACATCGACCAGTGATGATTGCAAAGAGTACCGATCCGATGGACCAACAATCACTCTCCCGATAACGAACATGTTGTAAGTGAGGCATGAATACTTCTGGTGCAGCATATCGAATTGAGATGTTGTAGAGTCGAGGATCGGAGAGCAAGTCGTTTGTAGCATCACTATCATCGCTCCACTCAAGCTTACCCGTCTTCTCATTACGTTTACGCTTCCAGTGTGTTTTTTCACCCTTCCACTTGGGGATTGCCTCATTCTTACCCTGGTGACCTTTTATTGTTGCTCTACCACAGTCGTTGATCTTTGCGGCATATATCCGGCCCGGCAGAATATAAATAGATATGCATCCGGGGTGAAGGTTGCCATGAACGATGTCGTGTGCATGCAGAAACTGAATCGCGCAAAAAAGGTTCCAGATAATGCGTTTAGTGCTTTCCTCGTCAAGCAACATATTGTTGTCTGCCAATACGTCCTGTAGGGTCTTTGGCGAACATTCCTCTAAGGTGTTAATTATTTAAAGAATATGGACGTTGAGCGTTGATTCACCTTTATAACGCACAATTTTTCGTCTTCCATGAATACATCATGAACGTTCTCGATTCCGGCTATTGAACGGCAATAATTTGCGATTTGCAGATCACGCTGGACACACCATAATGAAGATTTTGGTTCATCACTCCCAATCGCTACTTTGTAAAGACGTTTTATCACACGTACGCCAGAAGGAGACCTGGTTATCACACCTTGAACGCGCGATCTATCATAATTAGCCATGTCAAGACCGAAACGTAATCCGATACGATAGATAAAAGTTTGAGCGAAGCAAGGATATTTTCAAAGATGTTAGAGAGTGGTTTGAAGCCACTAGAAAATAGACAGAACGGTGACCTAGTAATACATTTTTCCTTTTTAAGAAAAAATTTTGTAGTGTAGATAACATTGGCGATAAAGATATATATCGGGATACAGCGTGTACGAAAAACGATCATTCTTTTACAAGATGCACAGCTTGATATGGCAATATATTCATAGACCAGGTTTATATAAAACAGAAAGCAACTTACGACTCAATATTGTTACACATTGGCGTGGGGTTGGAGGTGCCTCCCACTCCACCGCCAGGGCTTTCGGGTAGGAGGATGGATCAGGTGACTTGGAGGCTTGTAGCATATATAGACTTCTTCTTCGGGATCTAGCTAGGCATCATCATACGTTTACTACAGTACCTTTCTACTAGTACGGCCATTGCACGTGTCTGTGACCCGCTTCTTGTGTGTTCTACAGCTCCCTATACCGCATACCTGTACCCCATCCCTTGACAACATTTAGAACTTTCGTACCAGTCTGTCATGAAAAATGTCGAAGACAAGAACTAGAAGACACAGCGCGATGTTAGTATTGTGAAAGATGCAAGATCTATGTACAGTGCACATTGGACCTAAGGATAAAAGGTGCGATCCCAGTATTTTCACCTACTGGCGAACGTTCATTAACTTAATAAGGAATTTACTACGGTCTAAGCCAATCAGAGGCCCGCTTCAATTTTCAGTAAAGTACTTCGACGCTAAGTTTCCGCGCCCTAGGTTGAAGCCTATTCTAGAAGGAAGAAGATGTACTAGGCCGGCCCTATTTCCGGTAGATTGGTTATTTGAATGACAGAAACAGAGGCTAGTGTCTGGGTGAACCGGCCCCGTCTACCTAGCGACAAGTCTCACCGTCTTAGGAATATTCCTAGCTTTTGATGCACTTGATACTTTGGGAAATTCCTGTCAATTTCCGGTTCTGTTGATCATATTTTCATCTCGTTCGTTCTTTTAATCTATTTTACTAAGTTTCATATAAACTTTAGATGCTACTGTCCTACAACAACACAATGACACAACAAAATAGTCGCTTTTCAACTTCTTTTATAACAGTAAAACCTACATCGTCAAGTTTTACTACTAATATTGTTACGCGAACTACAATCACTTCACTTAAAAATACTTGCAGTTTAGTACCCTCTAGCACCGAGTCTGTTGCTCAATGTGCTACAAAGCACAAATCTTTAATGAGTATAGGTTTAGTTTGGCCTTTTATTGTAGGTGCTATTACCGTTCTTGCTTGTTCTTACTTTTGTCAACTCTTCAAATCACCAAGGAAAAAGGTAACCGAAAATCCTTCAGTAGATGACCTTGTTCGAAAGAAAATTGAAGGTTATAACTTACAACAAGTGATTGATGTTGTCAAAATAGACGGAAAGCTTCGCAAAACAAATGCCTCAGACTCGGCGAAGAAACAATCATCACATTATTCAAGATTTATAGAAGTGTACTATTAACCTTAGTATTAAGCACGTGCTATTTTGGTATATAGAACGAAGGGTAATGGATTTGGTTATCAAGATCAACTGCAATGTATGTTAATATCGAATTTTGCTATCTTATCTTTCACCTTTTACCCTCACCTTCACAATGCCTACCTTCTACGGATTAACGGAGGAGCGAATGAAATGTGCACTACAGAACACTCACCAAGAAACGACTATAGTTCAGTATTGAATCGGCTAGTTCATTATAATGAATAATGCGATCGGCTCGGTACCGTTCTTTCAAAATGTATCCGGACTCCTTTTTTTATATGCCCCTAGGCTGGTATGAATATTGCTGACCCGGCCTCTGCTTGCTGCTGTACCACTTCTGCAAGTACACGCAGTAGTGTGTATTTTTCCCCCTTTCTGCCGCATGACTGTTTCCAAAAAGCCAAATTCAGATTGGTCTAATACAGAATGTGATTCTATTTCTGAAATCTTACAGAGCCTGTTCATGCAGTTGTACCACCCTTTTTTCTCGACCTTTTGCTCTTCTCTTTCGCCTTCCTTTTCGCCTTCTCTTTCGCTAGTTTCGCTAGTTCTACTCGTTTGTCTAATTGACCTTTCAGTACCAACCCTGCTAAGATCTGCTCCAAGGTCGTCGGCCTAGGTTCGGACGGAGGAGGAATATCGTTCTTCATGAACTGATCAGTCATAGTGTTAATTGGTGGAGTAGACTCGATCTCTGGGTTCGTTAAGTCCCATCGCGGATCCCAGAGGTTCCAAGAAGCATCACCAAGAGGACTATTTTTTGATTGGGAAGGAAAGAAACTGATTTTTGCATTAGTATCTTTCTCAGAATCAAGTTGGGGTACTTACAACTCATCATCAAACATTGAAGAAGATGGATCCGGTAGGACTCCATGGTCGCCCATAGAAAGGTTGCTAATCTGAGCCGATTGAACTGCTGAGGAGCTGAGAGGCGTGTCCGGTCCGTCTCCGTAAGAGCCAGTAGGCTCAGTGCAATCACTTGTCAAGGCTTGCTCAATTGCCACCATCGTGTCACTATTCTTACTGCAATCAACAGGCAGCTGAGATGGCGCATCACTCGAGTCTTCGGTAGACGTTGCTGAACCGGGTTCCGAATTTTGTCCTGTTTTTGTCCGAGTTGTACGACGACGACGACTGGGAAGGGGTTTGCCTTTACCGGGATAGGCTTTGTCTTCCTTTGATTTTACTCCCATTTTGAATGATGGCTGAATATAGAGGCACCTTCAATCTTCTTATAATTGTAGGAGGCATTATTGCATCACGTGATTCATCGCCGGATCCGTCAGTCTTGTATCAGAAAATATTATGCCGCAAATGGTTAATTCCGCTCGCGGCGAGCAACACATTCATTCCGTTCGACGTCACGTGAAATGTAATACGCCAGAGTTGACTACGCTTGACTGGAAGCTAAAAAGGTGGCAATTGCCACTCCGTTGCCACCGACATGGTGAAGACTGCGCCATTCAGATAACGTTCACCCCCCAGAATGACGTTTGTTACCGCAACAGGTATACAACCTCTTCTACTAATAGTAGCCCATTTGTTGATCTACTCCTGAGCTGGCTTGTCAGTTAATTTGAACCTTTCGCAATAGCTTTGTTCTTCGTCCCCTTTTAAGCAGTATATCCACCGGTTTCAGCGATATTCAATTTTTATAGATTAAGATGGTTGGGATGATTAAAGCCATGGCTACTGGAACCCAGTCTACCTACCAGCCAAAACATCGTCCATCCTTTCTTTCATAGCAAGTTCTAGCCCTAACTAAATTTTTCCGTAGATCCTCCGTAGTCATCTAGTCTTTATGAAGCTCGGTACGAGCCTCAGAAGTTCTTTCAGCGTAGGGTAACCCTATTCCTACCTGAGTCTTGAACTTAAAACTTCAAGTGCTTGGGTCAATCAAATGCCCTACAATCGTAACATTCGAATTTAGTAGTAGCAAGCAGAGGTCGTCGTTTTTTGAACCTTTTTGTTCAAAGTACATGGCAGACCAAGGTGACTGAACGAACATACCGACAAAAAATATATTCAAAACACTGCGGTTGATCAACCAATATGAAGTCAAGATCGAATATCGGGGTTTCGATCGGCTGATTCTAAGCAATTAACATGACGGTCCACCTATCATCTGACCAACATGGACAGAAATTCAGCTTGTTGACATTGCTTTGACGAAAACTTCTTCTGCAGCGTAATTTCTATTGCTTGTCGCAAAAAAACAACTACTTAGCAGCCATCAAAACACGCAATCGAAAAGTCAGCTACTCAACGCGGCAGAATCTGCTTTGACGAAAAGGGTTTCCTTCGAAGTGAAATAACAGGTGCTTGCTGCAACTACAGACCGGTGTCTTTAATTTGTTAGAAACCAGGGTTATGGCAATCTCCGCCTCGGTAGGGCTTTTTCACCACCATATGCCTCATATGACCTTCAGTTCCAAGACAATCTCTATAGCCTAGTAGAATACTACTTGCTGCACCCTGAGTTGGTCATTACTACAGATCAAGCATCTTCTGAGTTATTCAGCACGCGGCTGAAAAGCAAGCATATCAAAGAAATGATCGCAGTTCTCTAGAACATGATTTCCCTCATTCTTCGAGAGTCGAATCAATATATCATCGTATTATCTTCAGTTTCAAGAAGTTTTGCTGGCGGGTTACACACGATATTTTGTTTTATGCTTAGGAGAGAGCTCAGTGCAATAATTTCTCGTTGCTAACTGAGGAACAGAAGTTAGTGACATCGACAAAGAGCTGCTATAATACAACGAAAATCAGGAAAAGCCTACCTCATCGGCTTGACATCTCACCATACTGACATTGACTACTTCGGTAGCGAATTTGAAACCTCTCGAAACACAGCACACTTCAATCGCAGGAATAGTCAGTCTTTCATCACTTCACTCTACAGCGAGTCTTTAAAATCTCTAGATTTTTTGCCTACGCTGACGCCACAGTTTGACCCAGGATATTCGTATACACTCACTCTCTGGAACAATTCTATTCAGATATGTATATCATATTTCAACATTCACGAATATACATGACGGAGAGCCGTCGTAGAACCTTGGCTACGTCGAACATAGAAGGCCCACCCACTCCTTCCGTCGGCGCGCCGCCACCTTCGCATGCCGTACTGGACTTTCCGAAAAGGAAATTCAGCTCAATGCCCCCAGAACACATTGATGGGCAAGGCCGTTCACCGTGTGTTGGTGACCTAGATCGTATCACGGCGAACGAGTCAAGCGTAAATTGGAAGCTCCGCCTCATAGGGCTGATAGGGCTGGGGCCCGCTAGTAGAATTTTCACCTTCCACGGGTCTAGATATATCGCATCCACGGTTCCTAGGGTTTGGGAGTGCTTGGGCGGCTTCTAGGCCAAAATTCGGCGCTGGGGCTGCAAATGTATACATCTTAACCGTTTAAATGGAGTGGATGCCCGACAGATGCTTGCTGAAAGTAGTCTGAGGACCACTCGGCAGTTCTTTCGCCACAATGCGATCCCCCCCCCAGCGTAGGCTTTTCAGGATGCATACCATCTCTCAACAATTTTTTGCGCACTAAGCTGAGGAGGTCAGTACTCTGTATTCTTTTGTTTCTTTGAATTGTTGTCAAACCAATTCGAAGAATTGTCTCGACTTCACAGAGCAGACGATGAGGGCGACTACCAATGGACGGACTGCTATTATACGCAATGATGCCTACAATTTTGGCTACAAGGGCACACATTGGTCCCATCCTTGCTTTTGTGACTTGCTTGGAGGATACGGTAGATTTTGGCTGGCCCAGCTGACGCTGTTGCAGTAGGTGTCACGAACCGTGCCAACCAGACCTCTGGCTTTGATTTCCTCGTCGCCTAAAAGCGTCTTCAGTCCACTCGGCATGTCGAATATCGCACCTTCGATTTGAATACAGAAGGAGACAGCTTTAATGGTTGGCCGTATTGGAAGGCCAAAAAGCCTACGACATTTCATTGTCATTTTTGGCGAGATAGAACGATCCAGTGTGGCACCATCAGGAAGAACCAATTTTCCCTCTTCAATCAACGATTTTACCGCTACAGACTGTGGGGCTTTTTCCAAGTAGGATAATCCAGCCATGAAAGCAACTTGAGCGCCATCGGGCCATATCCATGAGAATTTTTTGTTCCGAATATCGAAAGTGTTGTGTATGAGAAAGGCTTCGATGATGTTTGTTTCAGGTAACTGAGTTTTGGAAGCGTCATGCGCAGCTAAAGTTCTTGGCTGTGCCTGCCGCGGGCCGTGTCCGGAGTCTGCGTGTGCGGAGTCTGCGTGTGCGGAGTCTGCGTGTGCGGAGTCTGCGTGTGCGGAGTCTGCGTGTGCGGAGTCTGCGTGTCCGGGATCTGCGTGTGCGGAGACTGCGTGTGCGGAGTCTGCGTGTGCGGAGTCTGCCTGCGAGTGTTGTGCTTGCCGTGAGTGGGAGTCTGCTTGCCCCGAGTGTTCTATCTGCCCCGACTGCTGATAATGGTAAGACCCCTGCCTATACCCCTGTCGATATCCTTGTTGAAACCCCCTTTGAAACCCCTGGAGAGAACCATCCCGCCGACCTCGCTCAAGGCCTTCATGCCGAGCCTGCCCCACAATGTCTTGCTGAGCCTGCCGCCGTGCCTCTCTTCGTGCCTGCCGGGCTGATTGCTTCTGTTGCTCCATCTTCTTTTGCCGACGCGGTCCTGCATCCTTTTCCCGTTGGCTTTGGCCCCAGAATTGCCGCCATAATTTCCAGAAACCCGTTGTACGAGACCACAAAGTATTTCTATTTCCTTCCGGCATAAATGTTGATAATATCATTTGCAAACTCCTCAGTCCAGTTTCTATGTTATTGGAGTTGTTATCGACTACAGTGTTCTGCTTTTCTAGAAAATTTACTTTAGTTTCTAAGATGGTACATCTGTTCTGTAGTTCCTGCGTCGCAAGGTCTCTATCCTTTAACGTAGTTTGAAGATTCGACACCCGTGCAAGCTGTTCGTTAGTTGTGGATAGATCTCCTTCAAGCCTCTGTACCCTTGCCAATATCGAGTGAGTTCCATTTAACGTCGGCTCCTGAGGAACAGATCTAGTCTCTACTGGATGATTGGTTGGCAATTTCTCTTTACCTTCCTGTAACATCTCAACTAGTTTTGATGGCTGCTCTTTCATTTCCTTCAATATTGCTGTCAACGTAGAGTTGGTCCTTTCATTAGATTGGCGATTAGTGGATAACAATGTTTCACCAGTTGTTGATGATGGCTCTAATAGCACAGGTTCAACATCCTTCGGCTTGCCCGGCTTTCTTTCTGTTTGCGAGAAAAAATTTGGCTGATAACTTGTTTCCAACGGCTCATCTTTGTATCTAGACGTTTTTGATTGTACATTTGTTGCTGATAACTGCTGTTGAATTTCTTCTAACGTTGTTGAGTGCTTTTCTAGCGCAAATATAATATCTTTTATGTTGGCTTGTACTTCTTTGGAATTATTTTCTACTGAAGTTGTAAAATTGTGTTGCTGATCAGCTAATGCCAATACTTTGTTATCGAGATTAAACAATCTTTCTAGACTTTGTTCTGATGTTTTGGCTATTATTGATAACTGCTTAGACAGTTTTTCTAGCTCAAATTTAACATTTTCTGCATTGGTTTGTGTTGTTGCTACATAATCTTCTACAGGAGGTCTAGAATTATGCTCTAAAAGAATCTCTTGCAGTCTTTCTAGCACTAAAGCTGAACGGTGCTGTTGATTTTCAAGTCCTTCTAGCAAAAGTCTAGTACGTTCTGCGTTGATTTCTAGAGCATTACTTACTACTAGGTGTTGTTGATTTCCATGTCCTTCTAGCAAAAGTCTAGTACGTTCTGCGTTGATTTCTAGAGCATTACTTACTACTAGGTGTTGTTGATTTCCATGTCCTTCTAGCAAAAGTCTAGTACGTTCTGCGTTGATTTCTAGAGCATTACTTACCACTAGGTGTTGTTGATTTCCATGTCCTTCTAGCAAAAGTCTAATACCTTCTGTGTTGATTTCGAGAGCATTACGTCCTTGTTCATTAATTATTTCATTCAGTCTTTGTATGCTGGTTTCTAGATCATTTCTTACTAAAGCTGTAGAATTTTGTAGCGGATCAATTTCTTCCCGTACATTAAAGATTACTAACTCGGAATTTGCTCGTGTTTCATGCAGTCCTTCTAGCGCAAATGTAATATTTTCTGCATTGCCTTGCTCTTGTCTTGAATTGACTTCTTCCAGAGTTGTAGAATTATATAATATCAAAGCTGTAGGAATAGCTGGCTGATCAGTCGTTTCTACTAAAACTTCTTCACCTTCATCCCTTGTTAAATGGTGAAGGTGGTTGTTTCTTATTGTTTTGCTCAATATATCCCAATTCTGGGCTATATATAACGTTGTTTTTTCTAGACATTGGGATATTAAAGTCAATGTTTCCAACACTTGTTTGTTTTCGCTCGACATTTTGTAAGCAGAACTATGTATACTTGAAATGCAAACGCATTTGATTTCAATGATGTGCGATTACCCCATTAAGTAAAAGTATTGAAATATTTTCGAAGGAAAGATTGATACCTACTGTGTATCAAAAAGAACATATTTAGCTCTTAGTGATAATCCTGCTTAGGAGATATACAGCCACTGTCCCTGATCAGCTGCCACATCTCACATCCTACTTTGAAAACCCACTTTCGTGCCTAGTCTCTAACCAAACCAAACTTACCAGAGTGTCCCATATGTCATGATGTCTTTGCCATCGCTATCTGGCAGATCTTCTATCATGTAATGCTTGAAAGCAGCAAGAAATACCGTTTACCTTCGATAGATCAAGTTTTTGACGCTTATAAGCAAGCTTTCCACGGCTCGTTAAGCCTTAGATAGAACAAAGAAGAAGAAACCGATATTACGATTTTGAAAGGAAGATGTTTTATCTACTCAGGGGCTAATCATATTTGTTCGCTTTCGCTTTCTCGACATTCAAGCCAGGGACATTTAGAGTGCGAGATCTGGAACACACGTCGCTATAATTTTTAGCGGGTAAAATGAAACGAACCTTCGATTGGTACGCAATATAGGGTTAGATGGAGGATAGGAGCACTGTAAATCGAGTTGGGACGAAGCCTTAAGGAATATGATGCATCAGAGATTCCTGGGAACGATTTTTCGAGCTTCCCAGGCCAATAAACCATCAATGTCAAAACAATTTTACTATCCTACCAGGCAATACGAAGTATCTAATCAACTGTAGCAACTACTTTGATGCCCGAATTCCTGACTTCAGTGGGTTTGGTCTTCAATTCAGAGCCCTGTTAGATGTTTTTCATCGCTTCGAATCTGAGTTCTTTAAATGACTGGAACGATTTTTATAACCATCAAAGTCGAGGAATTAAAATCCTGCAATTGATATATATTAAAATCTTGGTTTCTTTTGAAGCGTACATGAAGAACAACAGGAGATTCTCGTCGTATAATAGTAGGTCTTGAACTCTCGATCGGCTTCCTTGCTGGGTATATTGCTTGTATGTCTGAATAAACTTTTAAAGAGGTTCGTCGCTGTCCAGAGCTTTTCATAGCCAGGGCTTTTTGGATCAGAGTCCGTTTTTGGGTCGCATAGCTTCAAAACTCGCTCAATTCTGTCAACAAATCAAAGACATGGCCTGAAATATCTTGCAAATCCGATGCATATTTCGAAAACAAGGGAACAGTACTGTTACCCCTGTGGTTAGGAATCTCCTCCTCGTTGAGCCCTGTAGGGCTGGCGCTAGGGGGTTAAGAGTTTTCATCTTCTCGTAGCTTCCTACCGTATTTCAACCAATATATACACATGGACATATGATTCTTCTGACCCTGTTACCTTAACAGCATATCTCTGTGTAATCTCAATAGCTCTCCGTGCGGTAGAGTCCCCATGACAACTCCAATGTCGGTACCAGAAATGAGGAACCAGGGCCGATGTTTGGTTGACATATCCGCTTTTTCTGCCTTAGCATTTGCGAAATTCAGACTCTTTGAGAGCATAATGAAGCTTATGAACAGGATGAAAGTTGTACCCCTTGAAGGCAGTTTTGGTCCGGAAAGCTTTTCTCCTATCTTGGCAGGTCGATACTCAGTCAAAGGAGGCTTCTTTTCAGCCATGCCTTTGGTGCAGTGTCCGGTACAGAAGGAAATTCTTGCTAAATTCGGGCGGCATGATGAACCACTAAGCGGAATGTGGCATTTTTATCAAACCCCTTCGAAAAACCTCGAAAAGGCGTTAATCGTGGGGCCTGCTCACAATCCTTACAAATAAGGAGATAAACTCACATAATATTTGAAACATGTCTTTATAAAGACCAAGCCTTCGGGTCGTTCTAATAAATGTGACTTTGGAAGCATATGATTTCAGCCCTCTTGTATAAATATAGTCACGATGGCATCACTATCATCTTTAGTTCTATTACCCATGGAGATCCTGGACCAGATAGCCGCATCCGTAAGTTCGACCCATGGTTTTAATACTGCATTTTGGGACTCTCGATATCTGCTAACTTTGATGGTAGCTCGAAAGCTCTGCAGATCTTAGCAAACTTAGTCGTACATGTAACAGAATTAGATTTAGGGTACTGCCAAGACTGTATTGTTATGTAACACTATACGTTCCTTATAAGTTGTTCAATTTGAGGTTTCTAGAATATCTGTCGAAGGCGAAAGGTTTACAGTATACCAAGGGTATTCAGATTATGGCGCCACGTAGAAGAACATCAGGGAAACTACGTCAAAATTTATATCATGTCAAAGAGTTTAATGACATGGTAAGATTAATACTTAAAAAGATTCCTAAAAGCAGCCTACAATACTTTTAGTAGGTAAATTTCTCTTTCCCACATTCCACAGCATATTATCTTCCAATGAGTTGCTAATATTGCGAAGCTGGTATCATCACAACCGCCAGCTTGAATGGTCGACGCTGGATATTCTCTCTCAAAGACACGGTTGTGTGTTAAGAGATTTGCGATTCTGTAATGCTGCGATAAAGTTAAATCCGATTGAGACCAACTTCCCAAAACTTGATAGGTTGCAATACAGCGACTTAAACACAGACTGTAATCATAATTTACAGATTTCCGAATTGATCGCAAAAAATCGTAGTACAATACGTCACCTAGAGCTCGGATTTGAGAGGTATATCGCGATGAATACTTTCTATCTCGTAAATGAACGTCGATACGATTTGTCACGCGCACAGGAAAAGTTCTGGGAGGTTTTTCAGGAACGTGAGTCTTGGTTGTATTTAAATTCGTTGCGTTTGATGTTTTTCAATTTCTCAAAGAAAAGCTTTCTCGCTTTTGATTTCCAGAATCTTGTGTCATTACGTCTCGAATCATGTATCAGAGATTCGGAGATTCTCTCTTTCTTGACCGTGAGCAATAGCACGAGTAACATGACGAAAATGTCGAAACTTACGAGCTTTTACTTGAGACATGAAAGCCTCAACACAGCTTTCCATGCCAATCTAAAGGCGTTCCTTCTGTCATTCTCGGGGCTTAAGCATCTATCTCTTCTCCTTCAAGGAATAGATCCAGTAGCTTCCATTACTCCTTTCCTGAAAAATCATGGTGCAACTCTGGAATCACTTGTTTGGGATCAGCAGTTTAAGCAGCGATTGTGCGCAGCCATTCGCACCGATGTCATGAAAGATAGACCTTCGTACAAATACAAAGAGGAGATCGCCATGGTTTGTCCCAATCTCAGAGAACTTGGGCTGGTATCAGAGATCTCTTGTGAGGACCGCTACGAAGCAAGTCGCGCATTTAATGATTGTTATCCTTGAACATCTACTAACTACATGAGACAGAACCTTGAGCCATTAACTAACCTTAAACTTTTGGAAACACTCAATCTTCGTAATTTGCCGGCAAAGAGAAACGCGGAAATCACTAGATTGTCGGCCAGATATAAGCATCAGAGTCTTGCGGTAGAAGTCGCAGAGGAGTTCAGGAAGAGGTGCCCAGAGAAGAGCTTCCCTAAGCTGAAAACCATTACTACAGGATCTATCTCATACAAAGATATGTGGCCTGGACGATCGAGTGAAGCAGACGGGTCTTCCGGTCTTTATCTCTGCCCTCGCTTCTTTCATGTCCGATGGCCTACCAACACTGACAATCGTCGAACACCCATTCTCACCCTTGTTGCTGAAGGCACACCTGCCGATGCACAAGAGAATTCTTGTAATCTACACATCTTCGAACCATATTGGTTATGCTGGTACGGTCGAACGAGTGATTACGAATAGATAAGTAGCAGTCCCATGTGCCGCAGAGTTCTCTTGTGACGGCGGAGCTAGGGGAGATTCAATCGATTCCCCAGATCGTCCGACATCGCCAGCCTCATATCCGCCGTATTCCTTGCCTCATCTCTAGTAATATAGAACGTGGGCCTTCCGGTTGAGGGAGAAAATGAAAACGGAAGGCCTTACTGTTGTGCCACAAAAAGCTGATCAGTGGTGGAGATAGTTGAAACTTATCTATAAACCCACCAAGTAGTTAACCACATGTGGACGGGAACCATTCAACTGAAGGTACATACATCATATGACGCGAAGACCCTGGTGTTGGAAATACATATTCTCCGCCTTCATAAAGCTGGTAAAGCCGGGGCCTGATATATCGCAACCCATCCATGGTACACCATTGGTGGAGGTCCCCGTCCATGGCTAGGGTGCAAATGTGGGCAAATTTGGGCCTTCATCCACGGATCAAATGATGATTTCTCGATCTTAAATCTTTTAAATACTCAGATTAGGCTGTGTTCTCTTGTGCTTGTCGTTTATATGGTTCCCCAATCCTGAAAGGCGATATCCTCGAAGCTCAGCACGGGGCTTCTGGTCCTATTCCCCCCCCCGCAAAACAACATGGTACGCTACCGTACTATTGATTTCTAAGGGCCTACTGTTGGAAAACGAGGTTATATGGGGGCATTTAGTAGGTGGGTTGAAGCTGTTAGGAGGCTATCTAGGAAATGGAAGGTGAAATCTCAGAATTTGCCCGAGAGCACCACCAAGATTAGTAGAAAAGCAATAGGGTAGAAAATCAGTACCATCAATCCTCACCTGCCCACATCCTGTAGCAGTAGGAATTGAAGCTATACACACCTCAAGGCCAGTCTTACGCCTTCAGCACACTGCTGCCACTGCTGCAACCCCCAATATGTCACCGTCCGTGACCGAAGCATTGCGAGGTCGAATCCGCATTCATTCAGACCGTAAAGACTCCACTGCCTTCGTACACACCGCCACTGGTGTCAGCTTGACTCAGATCAGGAAGATGAGGAGATCCTACCTTTCAACCGGTCAGGTCACAGTTCCTGCACCCATTGGAAGGCCTGTAAAACTGACTGACTATCATGCAGAACAGCACGCCCCACTGCCTATCAAGACGAAATGGTCTGGTTCTTATTTGATGATTTCGGTATCGTTGTCGATCGGACTACCATATGCAGACTGCTAGCCAAACGGAAATGGAGCAGGAAGCTGGCCAAGCGTAAGGCCGCCCAGCAAAGTGACACTTTAAGGAAGGAGTGGAAGCTTCGCCTGGCTGGCTGGACAGTCGATCAACTGGCGTTTCTGAATGAGAGTGCTGCATGCGAGCGAACAGGTGAATGGCCAGCATCAACCATTTCAAGTCTCTATGCTGATTCAGCGGTAGGCGACCGAAAGTAGGATTGGCCTCCTGTTGGTCTTCCTGTAAGCATCAGTCAAACGCTCAAGCGATCTAAGAGGTGGAGCATACTACCTGCATACACGGTAGAGGAATATATGGCATGGGAGGGGCATCGGCTCCGTAACCAAAGTTATTTTGTTCAGTAGGTGTTTTAAGATGCTGAAGGTTACCAATACCTCAGTCCCCTTAATTCCTTGGCATCTTATCTGGTGGCACTGCCACCCTGCCCAACCTCCGCCTCATAGGGCTGGTAAGGCTGGGCCCGCTAGTAGAGTTAGGTAGTTTTAAGTATGTAGTCACAGCCGATCCTCGGGGACGATCATGACTTTCATGTCTAGTGTGTTCACAGTTTGGCCGATCCGTAAAACTCTACAGCAACAACCAAAATGTCAATATGTTGGAAACAGGTTATGGCAATCTCCGCCTTGGTAGGGCTGGGGGTGCTCTAGTAGAGTTTTTACCTTCGTCCCCTAGACAGTTATCCATCCAGCTTCCTCCAGCTATGGAGGGAATACAGTCAAAGCTGGTTATAGCGGAGGTGGCAAATCACCTCGTCACCTCCAAATGACGCTAAGCCTATCACGGTAAGAGTCAATACAAAAAACCGTGAAGTTCTTCAATTTCGTTCCGTAATAAAGGGAGTTCCGTTACCCGGAACTCTTAACCAGATATCTCAGGCTCGTACTGTAACACCATTTCGTTGTATGCCTGCATATTAGCTGAGGACGGTCAGCCTGATGCTTCACCACTACCCGGTACACCCTCGAAGAACCCTTCCCTGGTACATTATAGACGCACAAAGACTAAAATGCGTGAGCTTTTCTCTCGTTTTTGTTGGAAACCAGGGTTATGGCAATCTCCGCCTCGGTAGGGCTGGGGACGCTAGTAGAGTTTTCACCTTCGTTCCCCTAGATAGTTATCCATCCAGCTTCAACCCATCTACCCATATATGCCCCATATGACCTTTAGTTCCAAGAGTTTTTGTGTCATCCCTTGCCTTCTAAAGCGACATTCCACATCATTCCCCTCAGCGCCTGTCGCCATAGCGCCACAAATCCTCAGCCAGACCTATTTCGCGCATGGTACAAAAGTACCTATCTCGCATGAAGCAGACAAGTAAGGTGCAGCGGCGAAGGCATATAGGCTTAAACCAAGCTTCTCGTTTTTTGATAGTAAAGGGCATAGTGAGAGCGTTATCACCTTTTCATACAAGGTCTTTCACCCAAGAATGTTCAGTTGGTGAATATACGGTGGCTTATATAAAGAAGGAGCTTCCATAGCATCCTGTAGGTTGAATGACATTAGTGACAAACGTAACTAAGTCCTGCAGTCGATATTTCTACATGAGTTACAGTAGATACGCGCGAGAAAGGATTTGCGGGCTTTTTCCACCGACCCTCGTCCCTGCATTTTTCTTAGGGGTGGCCCAGCGGACTGGAAATTAACTACCGATTCGGAGTAGAGTCATTCTAGATAAGCGGAACCTATGAGGAGGGTTAGCTCCGACGATAAGGGGTGTGGTGGCAAGTGGCAAGCGCTGCAAAACGGAGGTGTTGCAATTCACAATTCCATCGTGCGCCCTATCCATGAACTGTAGGGCTGGGGCCCTCTAGTAGAGTTTCCACCAGCCACCGGCACCTTTGAATAGCCTCTTAACAGCCAATATAATTATATGCCCCCATATGACCGCGTATTTCAACACTTTCAAAACTCAGTGAAGGTAGTACTGAGTTGAAAAAGTTCTCAGAATCGTCAACAAGCCTAAATTGAACCGTAGACAAACCTGATCACGGAAAAGGCTAGATGCTTTGAAAACACTTGACTCGGAGAATTCGGATTCTGAGACCACCCCAGCCCTTGCCGATCTTGTAACTTAAGATTGAGGGGGACTAGTGGATATCGTATCCCATTCGACCTTCCGGGCGCAGTCAGAGCTTCGGCAGTAGACTGCATTGACCGTAGAATGAGGTTGGTGACATAGTACGATTCTTGGAATACGAGGTCATATGGGGGTATTTGGTAGGATAGACTAGGGTGGAAGGTGCTCTACTAGCGTGTTTCCCAGCCCTGCCAGCCCTATTATATAGGCGGAGATTGCCATAGCCCCTATTTCAACATTATCTAAGGCATAGAAATAATCTTCAGGATCTTTGAATAGAAAATGATGAAGAAAGTCATGAATAATATTAGAAGAAGAACTATGATGAATGTTTGATAAAGACTTATTTATGAAAAAAGGCATGACGAGAATTGGAAAATCAACGATTACTCAATCAAATTGGTTGCTGTCAAAATGTCTCAATGGAACGAGCAAGATTACCGCTCCCCGAAGACTTCCTGTTGCATACGGAGTACATTCCAGTGATGTGGCGTCTGATATGCCGAGCCTGTTTGGATGCTCTAGAGCAGCCACCGATGCTCCGGCCCAACCCTACTTACTGTGTAGAACGTGCTCATCATCCCGCAATGATCGCGGCAGCACACACCGAAATACTTGTTGCTGTATTTGAGCCCACAGCCTGGGACCTAATGATGGGTTGGATTTTACGGTGGCAAGTTTTTACTATTAATAGGGTTGGGGGGATATGCTGGTGGAGGGCAAAGTCATGTAGGTAAGGGGAGTAGGTAAGGGAGCGGGTAGGGGATACAAAGCGGAGCGAACCTTTCATTGACTATGTAGCGATATTTCATTTTGCTTGATCAGCTACCATATACGAACCAAATTTGATGGGCAAAAGGATCATGTTTGATGTTGATCACTGCTCGGCGCATGTTACGGACATGTGTTCTCATGCGTATAGTGAGGTGGATAGGGGGGTATGGAGGTGGATAGGAAGGTGGGATAAGAATGTGGATAGGGAAGTAGGTAGGGGAGTGGGTCGGGGAGTGGGTCGGGAGGCTGATAGAGATGGTTAAACGAACTTTCCGAAAATGGAAATACCAACCATAGTAAAAACTTTCCGCCGATATTTTGACCTACTTAGTAAAGGCTCTTGTGCGTTGAAACATTATAAGGATTGAAATAGTAAAACCTTGTGTTTCTTCCACCAAATGAGTTTTTCTCGTTCTTTTCGACTATCATGAATGATGAAATGTATGCAGCTAATAAAGAGTTTTGGACTTATATTGCAGCTCTTTCTACAAATTCAGTATCAACATGGATAGAATCTAAAATAATATTAGAATATAAATCTCTTTACAATATGCTTCTTAACCAAAGACTCCCAAGATGATTTGAAGATCTTGGAATCATCAAAATCTGTCAACAAAGCCCTAATCATAGAATTTCTTCGAGGCATTAAGTTTGTTGACATAACTTTGGTATGGAAAGATTTGAGAACATTGTTAGGGACATCTACAGCACCTGGCGATGGATGTGAAGTTATAGAAGTTTTAAAAAGGATAATACTGTATTGCGAAGAATTAGAATTAGAAGGCTTGTCTGGTGAACAACTTGTGAGCAGACTGGAAAACTTATTCACAAACGAAAAAAGGTTTGTTGTAACCTCACGACTAGAACTTCTTCAAAAAGTGGAGAGTTATATCAGGTCCCAGGGCAATTACACGAAAGGATCCGGTCACTTCCCCCAAATGTAGGTTAGATGTTAGACCAAGCACTTCTTATCAGTAACGGCTATATCTTTCAAAATATTATATGGACAGGGATTTATGCTTCCTGACTCGCTGCGGGAGCTGAAAGCCGTTTATTCAAGCACGCTGGCCACGAATCAGACTCCAACATCGGCATTTATTCAGACTTGAGTTTCGCCGTAGAGAAGAACAGTTCAAGGTAAAGTACATCGAACAATCGTGCGTGTAAGGTTAACAGTCTTTGCTGCCATCTATATCAGTAACCAAAGGGTATCATCTTTGATCTTCTCGCGGCTCCGTCATCCAAACCCGTTGGAATGTAAGGTTATACGAGGCCATTGGTATGTAGGTTGAAGCTGGAGTCTATCTAGAAGGTACAATCTACTAGCGTGCCCTCAGCCCTGACAGCGCTATACAGGCGGATATTGCTATAGCCCATATCATATAATCCTCATTTGACAAGACATAGGAAGCGAAGACATGCGAGATCAATTTGGTGGACGACAATCCTGCGGCTGTGCAACGAATACTGCAGTAACTCCATCTGCGGGACTAAGAGGGTGCGGACGCCGAGCCCATGTTACCAACAGACGTCGCTGTCCGCACATATATGAACGATATAGGGATTCGTAAAATTCAGATCTGTTGGAAGAACACTAAGGTTGCCTCAGTTCTCAGACGTTCCGAAGCCCCTGCGGGTTAGCGCCGCTGACTTCGCAGTGTACGGGCAGAAATGGTATTTAATGCACCCGAACCATGGGCATACCCGTCCATGATCAAACGCTCATATCCATGGATCAAACGGTAACCGATGGATCGGGTACCCCATTGATGGGGATCCCACCCATGGATAGGTGTAAATCTCCGCTAGTAGGGTAATTCATCCATCGATATACATTGCAACCATGGATCAAATGCTCATATCCATGGATATGAGCCATGAATTAAAAGCTTATCTTTACCCCTCATGCCTACAAATGAGCAGGTCAAGCGATGCTCCACCTTCTTCTGCTTCTACATCTTTCAACTAACAGTCATGTCTGTCAGTCACCTTTCTGTCGCCATCGCCTCCGCCCCCGCCCCCGCCGTCGCCGCGGTTGGTTTCACCCCTTTCACTTCCACCTCTTCCACTTGGTGGGTCTGTCGCCTCAACCGACGTAGTGAGCCGGACCCCTGAAGTTGAATTGGAAGCTCAGTTGGAGGCGGAAATGCAAGGGGTTTTGAAGCCAGAAGTTTTGGAGTCAGGGGTTTTGAAGTCAGGGGTTTTGGAGCCGGAGATCGAGCAGGAACCCTCGCCATAGAATGTATCAGCCATTTTGGCTTCTACTTCTGCTACCTCCGCACCTGCTGAAGCCTTCGGGTAGCTAGGGGAACCTGGGAAGCTATAGCAACCAGAGGAACTGGCTGCCCCAACCGTAACCGAATCAGACCTGGCTGTAGCACTATAGGAACCAGTATCCTTCACCTGCTCGGTACCATATGGTTGGGAAGCTCCGTCATATGCTCCATAGCTCGCGGACACAAAGCTCACCTGAGGACTGTCACCGAACACTAAACCTTTCAGGTAAGACTGTTCCCATGCCGGTAGCACGGGGCCAGGGCATTCTTTGCTAGTATGCCCGATCTCACCGCACTTTACGCATAGAACATCGTGCTTGTTGTAAGTATAGAGCATAGAACCATTAATATAGGCGTTCTTTGACGTCTTTCGGTCTGGTAGTTCCCTCGGCGTTGGTTGACGGTCCTCTATTGCCTGTTCTGTAGGAGCCTTCACCAAGTCTTCCGGGAGCTGGTTGTATCTGCTTTAGGGCCTGTGGGTTTGGCGGGGCTGAGGGTAGGTCTCAGAACCTTAGTTCCCTCAACCTTTCCTTTTCATCGGACATTTTCTTCAGTTCCGCTTTGGTCTTCCTGACGGTTTCCGCTAGGGAATATACCCCCTTCAGAGATCTTCCTGAGGTGGCGAGTCCTTCCGTTGCCCTCAGTTGAACGTCTTCATCATATAGTCCTCTAACGAAGGCTTTCATAACCATCTCCAGTACGGCAGCTTCCATAAGTGATAGGGGCGTAGCTGGTCCGGTTGTAGAGGAAGGTCGGTCCCTGGCGTTGACTCTACCCATCAGAGTCTTGGAACTGGAGGTCATATGGGGCATATGGTATATGGGTTGAAGCTGGATGGATAACTATCTAGGGGACAAAGGTGAAGACTCTACTAGCGCACCCCCAGCCCTACCAAGGCGGAGATTGTTTCCAACACAGAGTAACTACACGCTTATAGTAGGCAGCTAACGTCTCATCCTCTCGTTGTCTTAGTTCTTCTAATTCTGACTCAAAGGTAGAAGTGATTAGTTCACCGGATTTGGCAGGGAATCGGTCCTGCAACAATGCTTTGAACCTATCTACTGCAGCCTGGTCCGGAGTGGGGTTGGTTACTGTGGATATAACATCAGGATTGGACTCGGCCCACTCAGCGGCCTCATCGGTAAGTAGTAGGTTGGCGAATCTCAGGTACTTCTTAGGCGGTACTACTCCATCGACTTCGTAGGTTTCCAGTTCGTAATCTAACTTGGCCAACCACTGTTGAAATATGCTATACATACCTGAATAGGATATTCCAAAGTGTGTTCACATTTTGGCCGATCCGTAAACTCTACAACCACCTGGCGGCCGGTAGGCCAGTTCCTGAAAAGTGTCCGCAAAAGGTGAAGGCCGGACTCACGTGTGGAGCAGCCATTGCAATGGGTATAATAGAGGTAGGTGAGTCTGGTGTAGATTCCGGGAGATCAGATCCTTCCGAAGCTGAGGTAGCTAGACTACTGGTTTCAAAGTCCCGGAAAAAGGTGAACGTATCGCTGGTCAGGTCTACTCTTAGGCTTGCCAGGCTGCTGAGTACCTGGACCAAATCTTCCGACAGGGCAGTGAATGGAGGTGACGGAGGCAGTGAGGTGACGGGAGCCACAGGAGTGGGGTAGGGAACTGAAGTCCCCAACGTTTGTTGGGACTTATTGGGACTAACTGAACAAACACAACTGACTGGTAGAATGACTGACTGTACTGTAGCACTGACTAGAACTCTTCGAGGCCTCTGGAAGAGAGCTTACTAATGCCTCAGAATCTCAGACCTACCTCCGGGTGCGGATTAATATTTGGCCATGGGTGCACGCGAACAGTAAGGTAAGCAATCTAACCTCGAAGGGGTTTAGAGTTGCATCTAGCCTTTTTGGGATGAGTCTGAGATTCTGAGGCAACAGCTAGATTTGGACGGAGCGCTCTACCGCTGTGCTACAAAAGGTTGATCAGTGGTGGAGATAGAGTACATTCTATCTATATACCCACCAGGTAGTTACCCACATGTGGACAAAGCCACTCAACTCAGCCGCGAAGTCAGCGGCGCTAACCCGAAGGGGCTTAGTGATGGCGAAGCCATCGGCAACGGTTCGTACCTAATCTCCGCCTTTCGCCAAGCCCTATAGGGCTGGCGCTAGTGACCGCTAGTGGGACACATGCAATACATGCTACTTCTGACCCTCATACCTTAACAGGTTATGAGCTCTATTACCGCTACCGCAAAACCAAAGGGCAGAAGCTTTGAACTCACCGTCGTCAAACCAGCGAAAATCCTCCCTTGATACCTCTCACCTCCAGCCACCCACCTCGATACCTCTCACCTCCATCGCCTCCACCGCAATGGAAAGCTCGGATACTATGAAATCATGGAGGATAGATATTACCAGTGCACTGAAAGCCAAAGGTCTCTGGTGGGTCACATCGAGGGGGAATCCCGGAACGCGACGCCACGAAATCAGCAAAAAAGGAGTACGCCAGTGAACTCCTCCACTGGGAAGATAAGAACGACAGGGCCTGCGGTATGTTCACCTTCAGTACCGAACAAGGACCCCGGGTACACATAGGCAATTTAGAGATTGCCACCGACTTGTGGAACACCCTAAAGCTCCAATACGAACAGTCGGATCTTACTACTCTACACCTGGCAATTAAGGGAGCTCACCCAATCAAAGCAATCAGACTTTAAATGTATACAGGACTATGCTGACGCACTGAAGCGAGCTGCTACCAAGTGTTCAAGCGCCTGAAGCACAATACCGGAATGGATACTCGGTCATCTCTTCCTTCTAGGTCGCAACGAAGGTCTGGAACCATATGTCTTCGGCTTGATACAGAGCGCCAAGACGACCAAGAGCAAGCTATCAATAGATGACATGGCTATCGCTCTAGTCGACCATGATAAACGGTCCAACCAAGAGGAGAGTTCCAGTTCCAAAAGCATGGTAGCCAAATTTCGTAAGAAGTCAAAATATAGGAACAACAGCAAATCCAGGAAGGGAACGGATAAAGCATGTTCCCATTGCGATATCAAGGGTCTTATCAAACAGGATTGCTAATACCTAAATCCAAAGATTCGCCCTGAAGACTGGAAGCCTAGGCAGGATATGAAGCACCTAGCCACCGAAGCCAAAGAAGGCTCGGATAAACGTTGACACCGGCAAAAGTTCCGGAGTCAAAATAGTCAGATCAATCAAGGTCTCTTTCGCCTGCCGAGCAGGCACCCAACAAGGGGTCGCCGGCGCCTGGTAAATAGACACCGGAGCAGAGGACCATGTCTGCTATGACGAGGACTTGTTCGATGAACAGTCATACCGGAAGATCACCGGTAACAGCATCATTACTGCAAATAATGAGGCAGTACCCATCGTGGGGAAAGGTTCGGTTGTAATCGACATTTTGCTGAACAACCTATCAACCAAAATCCGCCTAAACGACGTTTACCACTGTCCAGAGCTGCTTATAATTTGATGTCAGTTGGTCAGGTGGAAGCCAAAGGACATACATGTAGCATACAGGATGGCAAGTTCCGGTTCATGGATTCAAAGGGTGCTGTCGCCCTCACGGGCTCGAGAAGAAACGATGGGGGAGCCTACTTCGTGGATACACCAACCAACCCCCCAAACTCCAATTCAGTTACCCTGTCAAGCAGAACATATGGACCAGCCAAAGCTTCATGGCGCCAATGGCATAAACGGTTAGCTCACCTCAATATGGCCGACGTCAAACGCCTCGCCAACATGAGCACCGGCATCGATGTGGATTCGGCTAATAGCCTAGAAAAACAAGAATCCCCAGAATCGGTTTGTGAGGCCTGCACCATAGGCAAGCAACATAGAACTCCAAGCCGAAAACCTCACACTAGGGCCACCAAAATTGGTGAATTAGTACATACGGACCTCGCCGGCGGTGGTAATATTCCTAAAACTGATGGGGGAGCCAGGTATGTTGCTACTATGACCGATGATTCCAGCAAATATACCACCACCTACTTACTAGACCGAAAGTCAGCCCTAAAGGGCGTACTTCGGAATTACCTGGAGATTATGAAAACCCCGGGCACTCCGGTTCAACGACTGCGTTCAGATAATGGAGGTGAGTATGCTGAATATCAAACCATTGAATTGCTCGAAGAGTATGGGGTTAAATGGGAGCCGATGGTCTCATATAACCTGAGTTAAAATGGAGTTGTAGAGTGATGTTTTCGCACCCTTTTCGAATGAACCCGCGATATAGTCACTAGCGCTAAATTGCCTGTAAGGCTATTGGGGGTGGTAATAATGATAGTCACCTACCTGAAGAATAGAAGTCCTACCAATTCGTTGGACAAAATAACTCCCTATGAGGCATGGCATGGCAAGAAGCCTGACCTAAGCGATCTACATACATTTGGATGCATAGCCTACCACCATATAGAGGGAGCTCGCCGGAAACTCCATGACAAGAGCTTGAAATGCCAGTTTTTGGGCTACGAGGGAGTCAGCCAGTTCCGCTTGTGGAACGGTAAGAAGGTATTAATATCTAGTCACATACAATGGGACGAGGTAGTCACCGAAGCCAGGTGGTATGAAGAAGACCTTTCGGTACTGGACTTCGATGACCAAACCAATTACGATGAACCTTCTCCGCTAAAAGCCACTGAAAATGCGGAGATCGCCGAAATTTCTGACGATCACCAAACAAGAACTCCACCTACTCCTCCAGCACGTACAATTCCTTTTGTACCTACACCACCTGCTCCACAGAAGGACGTTTACCGGAAGTCTAATGAGCTGGGTTGAGTACCAAGCTACCCCCGAAGAACTGGAGGGTTATCAAACATTGGGTGGATCGCCTGCCAAACACGGCCAGATATAGCCTATGCAGTAGGCAAATGCAGCAGATATTCGGCGAATCCTACCCCCGATCATGACTTAGCTGTCAAAAAAATCATCCGTTACCTAGCTGGAACTACTGAGCTGGGGCTTCAATACGGACCTTCCAAATTGGAGGGAGTTGATGGAGTTGGGGGAGCTGAATTTTATTTGGATTCTCGAAAATTTACATCGGCTATATGTTTTTCCTATGGAATGGAACAATCAGCTGGAGCTCCAAAAGTCAGCTATGCATCAGTACGTCATCTGCTGATGCTGAATACGTTGGTGAATGTAATGCAGCCAAAGAGGTAATCTTCCTGCATTGAAAGAGGTGGGTATGAAGGTTCGGATACGAACCCAGCCATCATGTTGGCTGACAGCCAAGCTGCTATAAAAATGGCTAGCAACCCCGTCAATCACCGCCGGGCTAAGCACATTGATACGTCTCATCATTACGTCCAGAACAAGGTAGAAGAGGGGGCAATCAAATTGGAATACATGCCCACCGAGCAAATGGTGGCCGACGGCCTGACCAAACCCCTGGAGGTCGGCAAATTCCTACTGTCCAGGTCAATGATGGGACTAGCCCCAAAAGAGGGAGCCGGCACCTCCACCGGGGGTGGCGCCGGCGAGTAAAAGAGCATGGATATACAGTCAGTAGGAGGTCTGAATAGCTTCATATGGAGCTTCAATTCCTAAGAGGGAGTGTACTGTTACCCCTATGGTTAGTAATCTGCGCCTTTCGCCGAGCCCTAGCAGGCTGGCGCTAGTTAGTCAGACCTCATTCCTCCCTTCGTAGCTTCCTACTGTAGTTCAACCAATATACACATGCAATACATGCTCCTTCTGACCCTCATACCTTAACAAGAGTGACTCCTATTCAGCTTCAACTTACCTACCAAATGCCCCCATATCAGATAACTCACCGGCTTCCTACCATTGTTCCTTCCTCTACATCGCTTCCGCGGAGGCCGGCTGTCATTGCCTTCGTGAAGGCGTCACCACAAAATCAAGCCGGCTACTTCGGCCAGGTGAACGCTTCCAAAGCTGTCGGAAGACTTGATACTTTCTGCTCAATAACCCTCACCCTAAGAAGGAAACCGGTCCATACCGGTTTAGAATTCGTCATCGTACACGGCCTCATAAACGCGCCTATGCATCCCAAATACCATGGAAGGAAGTCTTCAAGCTGGCACACGACGCCAATTCGCATTCCGGTTAACACCGTTCCTACCGGAGGCTTCTAAACGCCGTCTACATGCCTAACATGTCCCGAAAACTTCGTACGTGCACCGAGCACTGTCCGGCGTGTCAGCTTAATCAGACTGAAAGACATAGGCCCCTACGGGAAACTGATGCCTAAACCAACCCCGGATATTCCGTTCTAAGGCAATGGACTCGGGGGCAGCGCTCGTGCCTACGATTACTTAACGTGTAGAGTTTCGAGGAAGCTGCTACTTTGACCACTTATTCTGCTCAGCAGGTGGGCATCCCACAAATATCTACCCGAATTTTGACGTGCTTTGTTCAAGCGTTAAGGAGTAGAATTACTATTCGGCTCGAGATATCGCCCACAAACGGATGGAAGTCGGCTTAACTTGTAAGGTTGAACACTAAGATACCCGTTCCTAACAGAAATTCAATCCATACTTTGAATTTGTGATCTTTACTAAGGGAACTATTCATGGAATGCACAAATTGGTGAAAAACGAGGTCATATTGATGTTTTGGTTGTCAGAGGGCTATCTAGGAGGCGGAAGGTGGCCTAGCGGTCGCTGTAGCTCGGTCCTGCCACGCACTTGAGCGCTGGTGAAGTGTGCCGCGGCTTGGCCAGCCCAGCCGGCACCCGAGTATGGCGTCAGACCACGACGATGACAGCTTCGGGCAACGATGACGCATCTATAGACATGTTAGTTCAAGAAACTGAGTAGTTGAAGCTATGTCGTACGCCAATGCACATATGACAAAAAGGCCGCCGCCCATGAGGAAAACGCAGGAAATCCAGCGGCTGTAGAAGCCCCAAAAGCTGGCACCTAAGGCGTAATCGCTATTATAAAAAGTTAGCCCAGATATGATATGCGTCGTGATAGTGTAAGCTTACATGTATCTCGATAGAACTGCCATGATGGTCTAAGGTGATGAAGGGATGAGATGTATGTTGGGGACACAAGGTCTTATGTGGTTCGGGATCAAAGGAATGCAATCGAAATCCCCACGAGCTGATGGAATGTATAAAATCGCGAGGGAAAAATTTGGACCCCGGCGGGTTTGCCCAAAACACTAAAAAATTGAAGTCGATCGACCAGAGGGAGTTTCAGCCCTGCTACTGTATCCTGAATATCGAGGGGGTAACCGCAATAATATTGGGCTAAGTCAGTAACTTCAAACTGCCTACGCCATTTGCGCTGGGGGGAGTCAGTAACTCCTCTTGGAACTGGAGGTCATGTAGCTTACCACTGCTCCCACTGCTACCCCAGCTACCTCTGCTACCCCCCCCCCCCTTCCCCCTCCTGCTTCTACTGTTTCTTCTATTGCTTCAACAGAACTAGATGGATAACTATCTAGGAGGACGAAGGTGAAAACTCTACTAGCGCACCCCCAGCCCTACCGAGGCGGAGATTGCCAATAAACCTTTTTCCAACAGGCTTATTTTGCCTTTACGAATTTGAGTAAAACCGACCAATTCGGAAGTCTACCCTGGAGCGCTAGGACAGCCTGGAATGCGAGTTGGGGATTATCATTGCGAATTCATTCACCTTCCGCGGGATATAACACTGGTTTCCGTTCCGGGTTGAGGGTTGAAATGTTGTAAATCAACCAAATATTGGTAGGTCAACAAAGCCGAAAGAAAACCAAGAAAGATGAGTGAGTATGGTGATGATTGGATAATTTGGGTTCTTGGTATAGAGTACGAATCCCTCGCATATAAAGACCATGGTGGCTCCCGCACACACTTCCTTCTCAACAGAACATAGAGGGCACACACCTAAATCTGGGGAGTGCTCTGTACCAATGAGATAAGGGACGTATCGATGTTTATATCCAACTTATCCCACCTCAATTAAGTCACATCTACGTACTCATCTACTTACATACCCGTTTTATTCCTTCCATGTTGAAACAGCAACAGCAATGGCTCAATGATTTCTTAGCTGCGATACAATCTCTTCGGGTTCGAGTTTCGGGCTTTCTCATAGACCTTCCTTAACACGCAACCGCACGGATGCGGAAATTATGTTTCACTGCACTTACTACTTCATCGACGCCATCTTCATGCTCATAGCCTAGAGATCCCAACATTTCCCAAAATATTTGCTTGTCTTGGAACTAACGCTTTGTTAAATGGCCAATGTGCAAGGCGATAATCGAACATCTTCTACGAAGGAGGAATCCAAGTTGCAGCCAAAACACGTTAGCTTCGGGAAACTATCCATAAACGCGCATGTCGAAAACTCCGGCAATCTGGGTAAGCCCCGTACACCATATCCAACAGAACCTGATAAAGATTACCGATACGGTGAGCAATCACAAAAGCCCGGTACAATTGATAGACGATGATCCCGCTACTTGAACATGAACAAAGGCTTACGTGAGTTCATCGAGTGAATTTCAAGGAACAGGTGATTCTAACAAAACAAGCTTTTATGAACAAAGAAAGATCAGCAAGGTTCTGCAGGACCGGGGTTGCAAGAGCTGGTGGGTTAAGGAGTGTATAATTTTACAGTCTGCATAGTGAATAAAATGCCACTACATCAGAAACTTTATTCTTTCTCATTTCTGTTTCCTTCATGTTGGCTTCCCTCAGAGGTGGTCTTCAAAGGGCTTTGGGCTGTCTTAGAGGTCCACGTCCTCCTTGTGAGTAGTAGCGAGATCTTCTAGTCAAGAAACCCTTCAATCAATGACCCTTAAATACCATCCATCTCTTTGACCATTTCTTGTATGTGTGAAATGTGGTCGGACTTTCCTAGTAGCCGTATAGTTGTAATCACTATGTGAGAAAAGCTATGTACTTGAGAGACCCGAGTACATGAGCTCAGGATAGAATATGTATAACCCCGCACCAAGTACGTCTTGAGGATCCTCGTAATCCTTTTTCTTGAGCTCCGAATAGATGCCGGAGATGTGTCAGATATGCCAAGGTTGAAAACGACTATGCTGTTGGCTCCGTGAGCAGATTTACCGCGCCTGGTAACGATTAAAAAGTTCTCGCGAAGCCTCTTCCGCTTTCGCATATTCAGATCAAGTACGTAAGGTAAAATCTTTACCAGGCATCGTCGAGCCTCCCTTGCAAAAACGGGGATTCTTTCCGGATTCCGAAGACGTAGCAGACATCTTTGGTGGTGAGCTCGCCGATGGCAATTTTATTGTCAATGAGGTTTAAAGGCATTGCCACGATACTCTGTGTGATAAAAGGGTCGTCAGTGTATCTTTTTTTGCGCTCCCACACCGACTGACACGCCATTACAATACTTGAAGTTCGGCTCAACAGGGAAGCAGCTATAGACCGCATTCTACTGTTATTAACTCGGACAGTCGACAGCTCCCCTGAAATCTGCCCAATGTAGTAATTTTTGGCTCTTGAACTAAAACCTCTGCCTCTGCGCCTTTCTTTTCATCTGGCCGAACCGACTTGCTTCCTGACATACATAGTATTTCTTCAATAAAAGTTGTCATGAGTTCAGACAAAATATATGTTTCTCAAAGCTTCAATGATAATGGAGTTATCGGAGATGCTCCTCTGATGGATAATGGAGATACCTCTCGTACTTCAACGGATCCTACAAGAGACGTTGACATGAGTTCAGACAAAATATATGTTTCCCAAAAAGATAATGATTATCGTTTAACCAAAGATACTCGCTCGCATATATCAAACGAGGCCATTGTTCGATCCCGTGATGTAGTTATTGGCTCGAGTCTGTATGGTTTCACAAAGAAGAGTTCGAAAGATATAAACATATCTGTGTTCACAAAACTAACAACTAACAACAAAAGGATACGAAAAAGCTATAGAAAGTCGCTCAAAGAGATTAAAAAGCTTCGCCTTATGGTTAACCAGAATAAGACCAATGTCGTGCAGACAGTGGTTGCGGGTGAGCTTTTTAACAAGATCAACAGATTGGACGCCACGATTAACAAGTTGTTTGACGTAATAATGAGCGGCCGTACCATTACAGAAAACAAGAAAAATACATTTCGCACTACACTTAAGAATCTTCGCGCCACATTCGAGAAAGAGTTAATTGCTGGAACTGAGAAATACATTAAGGCTAAGAGGAATGAGACGTTTTTCCGCACTCGGGTTAAGGACCTTGACGCGAAGTTTGAGAATGAAACCAAACTTTACAACACAGCGATTGACAAACTTGGCACCACATATAACGAAATCATCCACACATGTAAGCAAAAAATGGACGAGGCAGATGAACAACGAAAGATTCAGGAGCGCACTGTGACCGATGTTAAAGCACAATTAAAGGACTCTGAAGCAGCGGCGCAGAAAGCTCGTTGTGCCTTGAAGGGAGCACAAGAGGCCTGGGAAAAGAGTGAGAAGAATTTACAGAGGCTGAAAGAAAGTAATCTGAAATACTCAAAGAGGCTGCAGGAGCTGGAAGATAATGATATGTGTCAAGGCCCCCTTAGAATGGATGTCGAAGTTGCCCTTTCTGCCGACACAGCAGGTCTTTTAGATGCGTATTTCGCTGGCTCTGATCGCACAAGAGAAGCCTCGAAGCCTGACGGCGTCTCACCGGATACTTCCGCCGAGCTGAGAGCAAAACGGCAAAATATGACAAGAGAGAAAGCCACGGCTGTCATGCAATTATCTCGCAAAGCACCACTTTGGAACCGAAACCTTTCCACTATATTGAATCTAATGGCATCCGCGATTCTTTCCGTACACCTGTATCTATTTCAATTTTTCCCTACTTATATTCTCCTTAAATCTCAGATGCGGCTCTTGGAAATGTCGCACGGTAAGCAGGTGCCCGTTTTCTCACTCAATGAGATCGGCGACGCCACAACAGGTCACGACCGAGGTATAGAAAAGGCCCAAAAAGCCAAAGGCATCGTTGCCGCTTTATGCGTCCTGATGATCATCTGTATTGCCACGTTCTGGCACACTGGTAGAGGACGTGGACAAGGTATCCCGAACTGGTTGTGGGAAGATACCTTTCAAGAGCCAGATTGGATAATCAGCGGGTGGAGGGGGCCATGACCCGCTGAGAATTCTTTTAAGCCCAACTTCACGACTGGGGGTAATCTTCGGAGAAAGCATATTCTTTACTCTTTCTACTACCGATCGCGGTGATTTTGCAAGAAATCTCATCAATACTGGGGCGTTGGAAAGACCTTCCTTTTTAGGGATAATAAGCAGCCGAGGTTCTTTGGTGGCTGTGGAATAGAAAACCATCTCCCATGTGATGTCAACAAATTTGAGGGCACAGCTCCTGTGTTCTATTGGGCTCGGGCTGTCCATTCGACGAAAACCATCACTGTTGTTGGTGTCTGTCGGCGGTTTCATAGGCAAGTGGTCAAGGCTGAAAGCACCTTTACCTGTGACAATGAATTTGTTCCAGCAGTCGTGCGCGCATTACGGTCCCGCAGCTTCGAGGTATAATGCACCAGTAAAATAGCAACTGAGTGTAGAAATCGTATCGATGGCGGTTCAAAACAACAAAGACGATACCACATAGCGACCTGAGGCCAACAGGAAAGAATAACACCGGTATGGTGGCAGCGAAAAATCATGAGCTGGCGTAGCAGAGGGGTATGGTTGTAGGCTGTGACCAATGGAGACTTGGCCGAAGGAAACATCAACCTACTATGTACATGCTCACTTCCTTCCACTCGACTACCCTGTTGCTATTTCTCAACTACGACTGTCCCTCGGCTTTTGGCCTGTTTGTAGTTCCATAAGCTCCTTGCTGGCAATGGCGGCCTGCTTTAGCATACGGATCCACCCATATGACATAAGAGTCTTCTCTTCCTGCATCATGTCCCGCTTTTTTGTCTCTTGTAAGCTAGCTTTGGTTTCCGTGACGTCGATGACCTCGGGATATCATTAACCACGTACTGTTGAAACACAGGTCATATCAGGGCATTGGTAGATAGGTTGAAGCTGAATAGGAGTCTATCTAGGAGATTATAATGACGAAAATATGGAGAAACAATCCCGAAAATCAAACCACTTGCCTGACCCTTATACTGTAAAAACTCCAATTCCTGCCATTTCATCAAAGCCTCATCAATGACCCCCGCCAGCTGTAAATGCCAGGCACAGAGAACGCAGACTCAAGAAATACATCGTCGGCTACACGGGCACCTTTTCCGCGATGCCGAATGGAAAAAGCGGTGTGGTTGAAAAGGCGACGGCTAAAGCCTTAGAATTGACGCGATGCTAGCCAAGGATTTTCTGTCCCCTACCTCGCCTTTTCCGCGGTTCAGAAGACGCGTCCATCCCATCGTGTAAGTCTCTTTTTCTGTTTGTTGATACCTGCGAAGCTGGAGTGATATTCAAAGCCGCTAGAGAAGATGTATCTGTAGGCACAGATCTAACGTTTTCCTGTGAAAGCTGAGTCCCTTCGACCGAAGCTCTGTCAAGCAGTATCTTTACGATTCTCTTCATGATAGGATGAAGTTTCTCGACTCCATATTTTAAAAGAACGTTAGCTACAATACCTGACACACGTTTCCGGGTGTAACTCTTTCCCAACTCGATAACCTCGTCAAATTCGAAACCTATAGGATAATCTTTGTTGTTATGTTGACGCTCATTAACTTTTATAGCACGGTGAACTCGAAGCCAGAAACCCTCGACAGTCGCCACTGCGGAGAAAACCCTGATCTCTTCAAAGAAAAGGTTCAGTTCATTGGCCTCCTTCATACACCGATAAATGTTGTACAGTGCCTGAGAGGCAGTGTTGAGATTTTGAGCTTGAGCCGTCTTGTTGTCGAGCGTTCCTCGCTTTCCTTTCACCTCCATTGAAAAAAAGTGAAAAGCTCGATCTTTCTGATGTAGTGTCGTTCCCTCTGGAAAGATGTGACCTTCCAAAGATTTCAGACGTGTCCATGCTACCGAAACCTCGTCATCCATCAAGAGCGAGTTTGATCGAAACCCCACAGCCAAATCTGGAGTTGGCATGGAGATTCTGCACTGTTCTGCACTGCAATCTCTGCAAGGAAATCTTCGCGAATGCCATGGCGCCTCACAATCGTAGTCTGTGTTTTCATTCAATTTATGGCGATCCAGTATATCCATCATCACGGTTCGTTGGAACTTGGCTTCGTTTGACCGAGCACATCTGGACTTATCGAACTTCCATCTTTCCTCTATGCTTTTCCCCTCTTTCCACTGATTTGAGCAATCAGCAAGTATGAGCTCACTTAGATCGTGGATAATAGGATCTGTGCAGGGACTGATCGCGATGTTGTGCTCTTCCAAGGTTGGATAGTATCTGGGATCAGTGCAGCGAATCAAATATGACTTTGATTTCCTGTCATGAATCGTTAGTTCAGTTGATCGTGTTATTTCTGAATCATTGCGAAGTGCAAAGAGTGTCCTAGAATTATACGGCATCGTGTAACCTCGGTTTTCAAAGAATTCTTTCAGGTCGTCCTTACTTGACACTTCTGAAAGCGGTTCCAATAGCGATGACTTGATTTCCGAACGAGGAGCGTTTGACTACATAAAATAAGTACGTGCAATGGAAGACCAAAAGAATCGAATAACGTACTCTTTTCGAATTGCCGTCAACGTTGCGACTCGTGAAGCGTGAGTCTACTGAACATGAGGTTTTCCTGGCCTTGCTATCATTTGGTCCTGAAACTTTGCTTGATAACACAGCGGTAGGGTCCTTGTGCTTTGACCTGTAGGCTGTCTTACGAGGGTTCGCCCTCGGCTTGATCTGACTTCTATCTGCTTTTTTGGTCGTCTTCTTTTTCTTCGACCGCTTTTCCAGTGATTTATTTCGCTGTGTCTTTGATTGACGAGATATGCGAGCCGACCTACGAAGTCTTGGTGAACTACTGTTCTCGCGAGACTAAAAGATCATGTTAGTCACCATCATGCCTCTAGAAAGTTGGACTTGATATTACCGGCACTCCAACTACTTGTGCGGATCCCTGATGTGGATCTTTTTTTCTTTTGGGTGACATCTTGCGCATATGATGTTTGAAGATGCACTTTCGTCTTATGATCAGAAAATCATTCCTGAAAGAATAGCGGAAGGATACAAACAAAGTATGGCGACAATGAGACTATGGAAACTAAGTGCGTGCATTTGGCAACCAAATCATTCGTGAAAAAATAGCGGAAGCCTACAAACAGAGTATGGCGACAATGTATGAAAACTAGATGCGTTCATTTGGCACCCTAAATCATTCGTGAAAGAAAGCGGAAGCGTACAAACAGAGTATGGCGACAATGAAACTATGAAAACTAAGTGCGTGCATTTGGCAACCAAATCATTCGTGAAAGAATAGCGGAAGCGTACAAACAGAGTATGGCGACAATGAAACTAGGTGCGTGCAACCCGCGTTGGTCAAAGATTTGATAAAGAAATCAGTTAGCTCTTTAGGCCCCTTGCATGGTAACCGCCACACCGTAGGGCTGGTAGGTCGTACATCCTCTGCCTTACAGGGACCTGGCCAAAAGATGGCGCGGCACATTCACCACATTCCAACGTGGATAAGAGATATTTCATTCCTAACATCAGCGTTTGCAGCGTACATTTCAACCAAGGTCACACGTACTAGCCTTTGCTTTTTGGACGGAGTAGGGGAGGGGATAGAGCAAATAAGTGTTGGAAACAGGTTGTGGCAATCTCCGCCTCGGTAGGGCTGGGGGTGCGCCAGTAGACTTTTTTCGTCCTCCTAGATAGTTATCCATCCAACTTCAACCCATCTACCATATACCCCATATGACCTCCAGTTCCAAGAATAAGATGGAGCTCTGAATGGAGCACAAAGAAGCAGATGGGAGGCTTCCTAAGAGTCACAGAATTATTGTTTTGGGGAGCTCGCTGAGCAGGATTTTCCTCTAATCAAACTACATATTAAACGCTTCTAGAAGTCGTCAACCATAGCTACTCTGCTATCGCCTCCAGCACCCCCAAAATTCTGTTTGAGATGTCCTTGTCGATGCATATAAGAACAAAATTTTATAACTGCTGGAGGATTCACCTGCAAGGGGAATACACATGCAAAACAGTGCTGCTTCGCCAATGCTGCTTAAAAGCACAATCTTCCAGAGGAGCGAATAGGCGAAATGTTATCAAAAAACACAGTCGTGTATACGGCCATAGAGCCATGCAACAAAAGATTGAGTGGAATACAAGGTCATATGAAGGCATTTGGTAGGTAGGTTGAAGCTGAATAGGACTCTATCTAGGAGGCGGATGGTGAAAAGCGTGCCCCTAGCCCCCCTATTTCAACACTATCTACCAATTGTCCCTGATGTGTCATGTAGCACTGTGTATTCTCTAGATACTCTTCACCCCAGCAGTTTATCGAATTTCAGCAGTGGGAACTGGAAAAGCAGCGACTTATCCCACACTAAATAAAAGAGGATGCCGAATTCCTGACCAGAATATTCTTTTCCCAGCAAGCTTCTATTGTGGTTGTGCTTATGGTTGTGCAAGGCTGCTTGGCTTCTTCAATGCAGTCATCTAAAATAAAGCAACCGCAATACCTCATTGCCTGGCTGTCTATTGTGATCTTTACCTCCCTCGTTTTCGTCGGCCGTGTAATTACCAAATTCACATCCTGCAGAAGCCTACATGCCTGATTTACTTACAGTTAGCGAATTAATTTATCTGGGGAATGTCAGTCCTCAAGGAATGCAGTAGAAAGCACATTTCCTCGTACATTTTATCCAGCATAGCCCACAAAGAAACAAGCCGCAGAAGCCGAGAAAAAAAGGACTCATATCCTGCAACACATGCTCGCATACCCGTTCCATCCAGCATAAGCCATCTGCCGCCTCGCCAGGTTGATGAAAAGAGAAGCAATGTCTATCGTCACCAGGCGACAAACTTTCGCATCCTTCAGCTAATCGCTGGGCTCACGATTTCTTGGAATATGAGCTCTACACTGGGTTTAGTAATGACCGGATAGCGATGTGCGGAGTAAGCTCTTACCCTTCAGGTTCTCCTTCGTAAGCGAATCCGTATTCTTGTCAAAATCAAAGAACTCCTCAGGAATGACTTCAGCAGATGGCTCGTCCTCAGGATCGTGGTATGGTTCCAGATATGGGTGCTTCAGCGCCTCGTCTACCGTAATACGTTTGACAGGGTTGAATGCGAGCAGCTTCTCGAGCAGATCTAGTGCCAAGTCAGATGTCTTGAGGAAAATTGAGTTCATTGGAACCTTCTTCTTGAATGGCAAGGAGCTGATATACTCGCGGGAACGTCGAGATTTGATACTGTAATAGTCTTCCATGGTTGGTGTACCGAGGACATCCAGGATGAGTGTCAGTTGGTTATGATCTGTTCAGGATATTAGCGAGGAGATCATAAATATCTAGCGTACAACCTGCGCACAATCTTTGCCAGGAAACAACGGTTTTCCATTCAGCATTTCTGCCAGGATACATCCCACACTCCACACATCGATTGCCTTTGTGTACTCCTTGAAGGTGAGCATAATCTCTGGTGCACGGTACCATCTAGTAGCAACATATTCCGTCATGAAACCAGAGTTATTCTCGATCGATGCTGTGGATCTTGAAAGACCAAAGTCGCAAACTTTCAAATCGCAGTTAGCGTTGAGTAGCAGATTTGAAGGCTTGAGATCTCGATGAAGGACGTTTGCTGAGTGTATTGCCTTCAATGCACGAAGTGTCTGATATACGAAGTATTGACAGTGATCATCTGAGAGATCTTGTGTGCGAATAACACGATGCATGTCCGTTTCCATGAGGTCCTAACAAGTGTTAATGTCAACGAAAAACGATGTTTTGCGAAGGAGACAAGTTGCGGCATACTTGAATAATATAGACTTCCGTGAAAGTTTCATAGTTTCTGGGCTTCTGAATGTCTATGATAGAGATGATATTCTCATGTTTGAAGTAGCGAAGTAGTTTCATTTCCCGTAGAGTTCGCAGACAGAACATAGAATGATCGAAAGGGGTGATCTTCTTGATGGCTACTTTTCGCCCCGAAGGCTTATGCAATGCCGAACTGCATAGTTCTTTTAGCAAGGTCCAATAAGTTTGCCATTGATGAAAAGTATCTTACCATACGACACCATAAGCACCTTCTCCCACGACATCTTGTATATCATACTGATCAGAAACGTTGAAGGATATCTTTCTAGATCCGCCTAAAGGCGAGGCTTGCTGATGTGACATGATGTACGTTTATATCTTAGTTGATAGAACGTACAATCTGCGGAGAATTGAGTCCCAGTGTGTCGGAGAAAATGCCGACAGGTTATGTGTCCAATATTCGGCCAACAGGAGGCTAGGTCTCTTCAGGAATCAGCGCCGAATTTGGGGGGTCAGCTTCTGGGTAAATGTCAGCATTTTTATGACTTATATGCTGGGGTTATATATAGGAATGATGCAAGGGTGGGGTTATATATAGGAATGATGCAAGGGTGGGGTCTTACAATCTTCTGAACATCCTACTTACTCTGTTTTAGATCAGCGACCCTTATTGTAAGACTGTCAGTTCAAACGTTTTCAACGTTGCAAGTCTGTTTCACTACTGCGACGAGGCGCTTTCAGTACTTGAAGGATCGGTGAAGGCGACCAAAAGTGGTCCCGATTGGGAGAAGTTAGGTTACTTGTTCCGCTTCGAGCTTGCTTAAGGGCTGAGCACCACACTAGTAAATTCTCACCTTCCCAGGGCCAGCTTGAGGCTATCGGCAAGCGGAGGAGGGCATGGAAAGGCATAAAAGGTGGCAATTGCCACCTTTGTGGGAAAACATGGTCATAGAGGGGCATATTGATGTATTGATATTTTAGTTGTTGCTGTTAGGAGGGTGGGAGGCTATCTATCTCTACTAGCGAGCCCCAGCCCGGAGAATTTGATCTTTCGAAACTAACATGAGATCGGCATGTACAGCGATAGAAAGGGTATTGAAAAACGACAATATACGCAGTTATTGAAAAAAGTTTCTGTACACTTATTTCGGGCGCTTTGACTATGCAACGTCAAGACATACATTTACATAGGGCTCGCAGTGCTGGAAGACATGCTAGCAAAGTTCTTTACTTCCTCGAAGACAAACTTCTATCTAGCTTTAACTACATATTAATGCCTTATATAACTTTGTATCTTAAAATATAATGCTTCAAATTTTATCTTTCAGGCGTAAAGTCAAGTTAAAACTGTTCAATTTCTTCTTTTGTTGATAAATCAATATTACCGTAAGCATATAAGCAAGGTCAAGATTACTTAAGAAAGAACGAGCGAATCTTGTCCGAATATAGTGAAAGACGAAAAACAAGAAACTTTAATAAGGAAGGAAGACGACGTACAAATCGTGATTACTCTGCATCAAATAGTCAAAAGTAACTTTTTAACATGTCTTTCAGTAAATCTATTGCGAAGGTTGCACTTGGCAAGTTTTCTTTGACTACGCGTACGTTTGCATCAGTAGATACGTCGAGCACAAAGGTATTACAGATATGCAGCAATAAATACAAGAGCAATATACTGATTAGTAGTTCCGCCTGACAGTATAAACCGCACGTACAACATAACATAAAGTTTTTTGAGTTTGCCTCAAGCCTTAATGACAAGCATCAAAGAATTATTACCGTTTCCTCGAAGGAAATAGAAGATCGCAACACTTATAAGGTATTTGAAACCCTTTCGTGTACACGCTTTATACAATTCATGCTTATTGCGTTTCAGATTACTTGTTCCGTTAATGATTCAATCAGCGAGCTACTTGTTCTTGTCAAGATTGTTGACAAGGTCAATCGTAATGCTCAAAGTTCGTTCAAGTCAAAGTCTACATATGCAGCCGTTGTCAAAAAGGTGAAATCAGGCTGAGAAGAAAAGCAGTTTGAAGAAAATCAAAGACAGAAATATTGTTAGTATCAAATAAACGCGAGCAATCTTTCAAAGTACGATAAGGAAAATGGTCTCACAACGTCTTTCACTTTTAATATACCCGTCAGAGTTTCTCCTAAACGCTTTCGTAAAGCGATTGCAAACAGCTATTCAAAGATTCTTCGGGCTTGATATAATAATTCATTCAATGACAAACTGACTTTGAAAAAATGTAATGACTGATAAAGTGTCAGGGAATTGGCCCTTACGACTGCGCCAAAAGGCTGCACCCGCTTGCTAGCTAAGCAAACGGCTCCCAATTCCCTATATATTGCTACCACGTGACAATAAGATTATATAAGTATCCGAATAAGATCAGTGTTCTAGCTTATAGAAACTATCTAGAAAATGCTTTGTAGGAGTGACAATAGCGATATCAGGTCGGCAATCATACACTGAACACTCAATAATAACGTACTTCAAATGAACGCGACGGAGTCTTGACAAAATCCTTTGTTATCAGAGTCTTTCATGTTCTAGATGGTCAAAGCTCGCGAAGCTGGTTTTGCAGATCTTGATCAGGTCAATTCGAAAATAAGGCAGGAAATTCGTAAAGTTGAACAGTAGTATTACATGTTCAACATGAATGAAACTGACATATTCTGAAAGATATTATCAGACAGAAGTTTTGATTACTGAGCGAGCTTCTGATCAAAAAACAGAATAAAGCTCGTATTATCGTAAATTTATATTATAATGCATCTGAAACGAAGAAAGAGTTTTCTCGCTACCTGGGCTTGTTTTCAATAAATTGATTGTTTAACTACGAACCGTTGACCATGTAGAATGCTTAGTATGGTGCTTGGTAGAAAGTCATGAAGGGAGCCATGGAGGGAGCCATGAAGGAAGGTAGGTTAGTGGACGAGTAGGTGGGTGAGTAGAAAGGTGAGTATGTAGGGTGACAAGTAGGTAGGAAGCCATGTATGGTGCACTGTTTAACGCACTGTTCAAACCCATATGGCTGGGGCCCGCTAGTAGAGCTTTCACCTTCCACCTCCTACATCAGCTTCAAACCACCTACTGAACGCCGAAATATGACCTCGTTCTCCAAGAAAGTCTTACACAAACGCAAGAAGAAAATGAAGAACCATGTTCCAAATTGAATGATTATGATGCTACTGGATATGTAAAAGGTGGTCATGCCACGCTACCCACCTACTGACGGCCAGCTATGAAACCCCACCTATACGTGGCGCTGGCTATGGACCTTCAGCAAATTGATCTTACTGACGCTGAGCATATCTGGTTTCGCAAGGTTTCAAGGCTGTTTCCGAGACACAAGAGGTCGATCTTGTAAAGTACTGTTGCGTGGTTAGCAATCTCCGCTCCAAGCTCTACAGGGCTAGGACTAGGCAATTCGGAGCTCTAACATTCCTCCTTAGCACAAGCTTCATGTGCGGGCATTGGTATTGTATGTAGGTTGAAGCTGGATAGGCGGAAGAGGGAGAAAACTATGAGCAGGTCCGGCCCTACCAGCCTATAGGCGAAGCAATGCGTCCATGGTTCTGAATCGTTCTATCCAACACCTTCCAAACTCATTTTTGTTGCTTCTAACCCATCTATTCAATGCCATACACCTTAAAGGATTTGTAGATACATTCTAGAGCTCTCGACTTCAACCACATAGCATATTTCTCTGGCCACCGAAGGGCAAGCCATAATGTTCGGAAACGGCAGAGGTGTTGGAATCGAGCATGGGCATTCTTGAGATACTGTCAGTGAAGGCAACCCAATACATTTATACGATTACATTGTCATACCTTTTCCAGTGCAGGCTCCTCTACTCCCGATACTTTCCTGACTGCTCATAACACATAGAACTGGCATAGCGCTGCGCAATGTTTGTGGTCCCTTGTGTTCAACCATCATCAAAATATTCTACCACGGCCCATATGCTTCTATGCTCTTTGGTGGCAGTGAAGAAAGAATATGTAAAAGAGGACAAGAGAGCCTGTCAAGGGTATCCTGCGAGGCAAGCAGCGACAACGTCTCTAGTATGACCCACTACCCCTCCTCCCTTATTTCCGGAGCCTTCCTATGTACTCTGGTCTGATCTGGCACTGACAGCCCAGCATAGCGCCACGCCATCCACTAAACGCCCAAATACCCACCCGAAGGCCAGCAATTCACGTTATTGAATTTTCCTTCCCCAAGTATTACTTGCCTTCCTGACCCGCAGGGAGTTGCCAATACCATCCAAGTAGCTACGCCTCGACCATTGTTCCAACTTCAAGATCGAATTCGAAAGAGAAGGGTACACGGCGGCGTGACGAAGCGAAGGCTGAAATGACACGACGTTGTGACTGGTGCATTAGACACCGTCCTGGCACGTGTAAAATGTCTGAGAGGAGCCACCCTTTTCCCCTCCAACGTCGTTCAGGTACCTCCAGACTCGAGTCTCGACTTTCGTACGTGCACTCGAACTGTTTCGAATTCAACCTGTGGACCGTACACCGTAGTCATGCCAACAAACAAAGCACCAGGCGTTGACAAGAATAGGGTCCAACGACGTGATAGAGTATCGCCACTTCCGTTCAAATCCGGAGGGACGTCATATTCTCAACGATCAAAGACAACAAGCAGCCGAAGTATGATGTAAAGCGATCAGTGGAAGAGCAATATTCCGGTCGCAACGGTCGACTGCAAGCAAGACGTGGAGCTGGTGCAAAGGAAAACTCGGGAGGTGGTATGTGGGTATCGACCGGTGTGCTGTGGCGAGATGGGTCTTGGGTAAGCCGAGACAAAGGTGTATTTTGTTCCTCTCTAGTATGAACATTGTAGTCGTAGATGTCCGTATAAAAATCTCCGGCCTCTAGGGTACCCAGAGGAGTCCGAGGCTCATCACTCGTCGTTCCGACCCTCAAAGTCGCAACGGCGGCAGAGGCGCAGATAAGGTTGTCCGTGGGACGAGTGTTTTCTTTACGATCATCCTTGGCGGCATCGTGGCTCTCATTATCCGACGAGATTTTGAGAGTGCGAGTATATTGGAGCATCAGATTTTCCGCCTCTACGTCTGGCGTGTCTTCATAGATTCCAAACATCTGTTCCCGGCTATTTGGAGTAGTGCGGGCTGTAACCTGTCGATACGCTGAGATCCCAGCAGAAGTTAATGCCATACGGGGTCCAACATGTCGGATCTTTGATGATCTGTTGAGATCCTCTGATGTTGACAAAACTTCTGCCTTGCGCTTTCGGAGCCTAGCCGGGGTAGGCTGATATACCGCGTTCGGGGCAGCGGGGGGGGTTGTAAGTATTGGATGTGATACCTTATTCGGCTTTCCATTGCGTTTCTCTTTACCCGGTAAGACGGATCGACTGATGCGGCCGAAGACGTCGTCACTGGCGAGTATCGCGATCGGGGGTATTTCATCCTTTGGAAATCGAAGAACATCCATTGCGTCTACTGCTCCTAGGTAGTGTTAGGGTTTTGAACGATAGTCGGTGGCAATAAGAAGGTCAACGAACACGACTCTCTGCAGAGGTAATATGGAGCATACAAGCCCTTTATTATATAGCATGAGGAGCGTGGGACGCCTCTCCTTAGTACAAGCGCTTACAGACCATGGGCGCACACCGACTGTCTGCCTAGTCTGCCTACCAGAGTTGTATACGCAGAATAGTGATATTGTGTCCATTCTTAACCCCTTAATTGCTATTCATACGGTGATTCTTACGATGGCGGTTGTGTTTCATAAAACCGGGTCCGGTACGATTCCGGAAGTTCCGGGCGACCGGGCGTCCGCTGCCAATCAAGCTCACCGTCTTTTTGGAAACCTAAGCCACTGAATATCTCAAACTTTGAACTTTTGTGCGGACCCTCTATTTGGGGGCATTGTTATGGCGCCTGGGACGCTTCGGGCCCCTGCCGGAAGTAGGACTCGTGAGGGGCGGAAAGCGGTCCCCGGGAAGTCTGGGTGCTCTCCCACAGCTAGATCAGACGAAAAGCCGCTAGACCTACGGAATGACGCTGGTACGATGCTAGCTTGGCCCCTTGCCTCTCTGAAGGATCCGATCCGAGGGCATATAACACCACACGGCTTCGCTTTATTCTTTTTCTCGGCGCCCGCACAAACACAATCCGATATAAAAATGATTACTTACAACTGCGTAAATCAACTTGCTGGCTGCAATAAAGTCAGAAGTGGAGGTACCGCGTGTACGATATGCGTTGTATGTGACTGTTCGTTCTTGCGTCTCGGATGTCTGCTGAACGCTCATCAGAATCGCGGTGTTACTTCCTCTGTGTCCACGCGGAATCATAGTTCGGGCGTCATCGAAAGCAGCGGAGCTGTCTATCTGCACAATCTTTCTACAAATACAAAGGCGGATGCTGTTGGAATAAAAATGCAGTACGGAGTAGCAGGTAAAACACGAAAGGTGTGTAACTGATTGATTTCCTAACCCGTCCCTGGGCTCCGTAATTAACCCTTCCTAAATTAGGTGGCTGGTAATACCGATGGCTGGGGAGCGTCATCTTAACAGATGCTGAGGTGCCCGGCGGAAGGGTGTCTTCTAGATAGCTATATCGTCCTTCAGCCCCCCACTTCTCAAGTTCCATCCATGCCTTTACGGATACTTGACACTTCTCAGAATCTGAAGTTCTCCCCCGTGACTATCATGGCTGCATGGTTTCAGCGCATTGCTATAACCTTCCATCTGACCTTGTTAAGCACCCCATTGGGTGTATGATACGGATAACGGCCAATGGACTGAAACCAGATCACGCCTATCGGTTGCGTGATGAAAGCATGGTTATCGATACATGCAGGGTACATGTTACAGTTTCTGTGAATTACTGGAGCCGAGAGTGTAGCCCCTACCCCGACCCCCCTACCTCTTCCCACCTGGTGGGGGCTGACATCGCTGCTATGCCTCTTGCTACGCATGGCCTGGAAAAGAAAAGATTAGGAGGAAGGAGGCAACGCCGTGAAGACGCGGCCGCTTCCTCAGTGCAGACGATAACAGGCTTTCACTGCAGCGTAGGTTGTGGTTTGAACCTCCCAATCTTCCCGAATTCGAGAGATCTTACTGAAAATGTTGGTGGCGGTGTGACAGTAGGGGTGTACGGAAAGTTGACTCCTTGAAGTAAACCGAAATCATACTAAAAGGGCTGTTCACATTGCTCGAGCTTGAATGTCTTGTGGACGTCACAAGTTCCAGACGGCTACCTGTGCTCCACCCACAGGCTTTGAAGCTCTAGGATTAGCACATCTAAGTACTAAGATGGCCGGAGACCACAAGGAGTACCTTGAGCCAACCTGGCTTCGATGCAATGATACGTCAAGGAGGCGGAGCCGAATTGCAACGTCTATACATCGACGCATGGCGTGGGCCTCTCAGTGATCGCGGTTTGTCGTTGAAGCCCTGCTAGATATGACTTGAGCTTAGAGGGTAACGTAAAACCGCAGTCATACACCAGCTAAAGTTCCGGTAAAGCTTCATGTCTCCGTTCCAGTACCAGCTGACCGGCGTCGTAGAAGATGTCAAGCCAACCCGCTATACGAAGCTACCAACATACTTCATCGCATATCCTATATATGCATCAAACGCAGCCCCCAACCCGACTCGGACCAGTAGCTTATATGGTTCATCACATGTTTCAACGTTTCAAGCAGCAACTTCGTACCGTGTGTATGTATGAGCTTATCAGTATATCTTGTTGCTCAGCGGCGGGATTCACTGCGTTCAGGACTCAAGGCCTCGATTGAGTCCCAGCGAGCTGGAGAATCTCAACCATCCAAACTACTAGCAAGTTCTAATCGGACGTCAGACGCAGCTCCTATCGCCGCCCGCCGTCGCTCTAAGTTTGTAGTCAGATATAGCGTGCAGATGACACCGGATTTCGACATATATACACAACACATAAACTTTGATGGTCTAGCTTCGTACCTTCAGAGCAGGCGTGGTCGCATAGTCGTGGATCAGTACCGTAGTCACGCTTCGGTCAATCCGGAGCGCCTATCGCGACCCTATACCATGCCTATTCGAGCATCAATAGGATTCCTGTCTATATTTCTATCAAGACTCTTCGCTGCGGCCTAGCTATAAGAGGGTATAAATGAACATCATGTCGCACAGTTCAGACACGCGGCGGAGATCTTGTCTTTCGCTTGACCAACCGTGTATGCAGCAGCGCCCCGTTTTTAGGCCTTTTTGATCAAACGTTGGAAATTCTCTTCCGCTCGGCTACGCCTTTGACGATTTAAGATGAACAACAAGGGAAGTGAGAGAGCTGAAGGGTTTTGGTTTGTGCTGTGGTTCACAATGTAGCTCGATGCCAATCGCTTACCCAAAACATTAACTTGGCTTTTTGGTATATTATGAGCTCCCTTAACAGATGCTGCATCGGGATGTGGTTTGAACCTGCCGCTGTGACTCTAGCAGTGAAAGAAGTCTAGTGTTAAAGGCTTGCTGAAATTGATAACGTCAGGTACTATTTTCACTTCACCCTTTCCGAATTCTTTTTGTGATACTGAAAACGTAGACTTGAGTACAAAAGCTGAGCAGGGAGCCCAGGGCCGGCTCAATAACATCGCCGATGTACGGATTCCTGCCCTAGCCTCGGAAGACGATAGTGCTATTCCAGACTATTTCCCCAGTGAATTTCATGTGGCTGATGCCTTGATCGGTACTGCGGCCGAAAGAACGAGATGCAATAATATTTGATCCCTTGGATGCCCGAGCAGTTGATTCTCTTGCCTAAAAAATCACCAATTTCCGAAAGCGGCTGAACGCATCGTTCCCCCTACCAGAAGTACCAGACCATCGATGTATTTAGCAAATGATTGTCCTTCTCTGATTTTTTGTATATTCTGGCTCTTGCGCTGTGCGTTCTCGTGGATGTATTTACATCGTGCATCAAAATTCTAGCATGTCTCTGATGAGACTTCCTCGAGAACTGCGTGGCATGATATTAAACTATATCTACCCTGTAGAAGTTGAATTCACCCATCAAAAGTGTCGGGTATGTTCAGAGCCCTATGACTTCACCGATACAGCAAATGACCGAGAACCCTACGGCTTTGGCACTGATATATTGAACGTCAATCGCCAGCTTTACGAAGAGGCTTCAACTATGATGTTCAAGCGGACCTTCAAGATCCACGTCAGCACGACAGTGCCTGAGTACTCGTTTTATCATGACTCAGGGCAAACTTGGCCCCTCAATTTCCCTTTCGCAAAAGCAAGACGACTAGAATGCTACATTGTAATCTCAGAGTCGCTGAATTCCGTTGCCGGCCTTTGCGATCAACTGCGGCTTGTGTCAAGCATTCAGAGCCTTCGTATCGAAATTGTGAACAATGAGTACGCTGAACCTTGGTTGTTCGGCTGTCCTATTCGGGACATCCTGTGCAAATTTGCAGGCATAAGTGACGTTCAAGAAGTCGAAATCATCATACCCGAAGTCTTTCGTGAGAACTCCAAATTGGAGGTTCAGGCCTGCTTAGCGGCAATGACGAAGTCAGGACTCGAGCAATCCATGCGAACCCTGCAACTACATTTAGATTCGGCTTAACAGGCTCCATTAATTGGTGAAGATGACGCCTCAACATGACATTTGCATTTTTGACTAGCAGTACATGATGGAATATGGTATACATACCTGAATAGGATCGTTCCACATTCTGGCCCATTCGTGAATTAAACAGCACGGCAGCGCCAAGCATGAATCGATTGAGAAGATCGTTCCTGCTTTGTCTGTGTGTCTGACAGAACAGCAGAACATGCAACCCAGCCATGGATAGTTCCCATCCATGGATCAAACCCTTTTCCATGGATCGGGTACACCCCTGGTGGGGACCCCCACCCATGGATAGTGTAAATCCCCGCTAGTACTGTACTCCATCCATGGATGAAGGTTCCCATCCATGGATCATTGCTTATATGAATTTGAAGCAATTATCAATATATACTATCTGACTATTCAGCTGAGCTCCTTTGCCGGTCCAACACCCCCCAACCCCCACCCCCTCCCCCACCCCGCCCGCCCCCCCCCTTTCGCCTCCCCCCCCTTACTGAAGTCGCTGTCGCTTGGTCACATCGTTCAGTTCCGTCTGCTCTCGCTGTCGATGTCCCTTTTGGGTTCTAGTCTGCCTAAATGAGATGTTTGAACAGTCAACTGAACCTTCACCTCCATGACATGCAATAGAGCATTTCACATTTGCTTTGAAGCAATTGTATCGACGCGTTTGACACCAATTCTTCCGATGACTACACCCACAGTGAACCGAAACCTTTTCTGTAGTGCTTTGCTGAGCTGAAACCAGATGTAAAGTGACCTTCTTCGTAGGGGCTGGATCGGGTATATCTAGATCAATATTATCAGGCAGCTCATTAAGCTCTGAAGTAGGATAGTTCCTATCTAAAACACTATATTTGATCTGAATGGTGTAGCTGTCTTCGTACGCGTGTATGATTCATCCGAAAATTCGTTTATCGTCGGTGGAAGCTCTATTCAGGGCAGGAACAGCGACACTGATCTTCTGATGAAGCTCAAAGACCTTGACAGATCATTGTTCATCATACTGACGTACGAAACGTTTATTTGCATGCTTCTGATTGATATGAATCTCGTTCCGACAATCTCTGACTTGAACATCAAGCTCTAGCTCCGAGATTTCAGATGGGAAGAGAGCATGTTCCTGCTCAATCTCCGGGCTCCAAAACCCGTGGCTGGCTCCAAAACCTCTGGCTTCAAAACCTTTTGCATTTCTCTTGGAACTGGAGGTCATATGGGGCATATATGGTAGATGGGTTGAAGCTGGATGGATAACTATCTAGGGGAACGAAGGTGAAAACTCTACTAGCGTCCCCAGCCCTACCGAGGCGGAGATTGCCATAACCTGTTTCCAAAAATTTCCACCTTCAATTGAGCTTCCAATTCAACTTCAGGGGGTCGGCTCACTACGTCGCTTGAGGCGACAGAGCCACCAATTAAGGTGGCCCGAACCTTCTCTTCGGCTCATAGCTGATTCACCTCCTGATCAATCAATATATCATCCTCGGTGTCAGCAATCTCTTGTTCGTAATGATAACAAAGTTGCTATTATTGACTATTGTCGTTGATTGTTGAGAAGTGCGATGGCAGGCTTGTTCCTAGCAGCTCTCTAGAGGCTTCTCTCCACAATCTATATAGATTCCATCATATGTGATACTGTTCGCCCTACCCTTTCAATATTGATACTAGTTTATTAACGTTCTTCTTAACTCGAGCTATTATACTGTTCAGAATTTGTATTGTGCGTTCTCTGTTGAGTATTGTTATCGGTTCTTTTTTTAATTCAATCTACTCTTTTCTGCTGAACTCAATGAAGCATTTTCTTGCTTTAAGTTTGAGTTGTTTTAGTTGCTGCACATTTGAATTCTCTTTAAACGAACGAACGTTTAATCTACATCTTCTTTCTCTGTTTCGTTGCGTCTTTCATTGTCTCGTTCGCGTGATTCGACTTTAAGCCTGATGTTGTCACGTTGTTTTATAAGTGGTAAAAGAGATGCTTTTTTTAGTACCTACTGATCTATCGGCTACTTGACCGGCATTCTAGCGATTTATTTTGTTATAAATATTTCATTGACGAGAAAAAGCAGTAAATAAAGAAAGAGATAAAAAGCGGCTTACTAGCAACAAATTTATATTTGTTTTACTACTGCTTGGAAGCCGCTCAGAAGCGCCAAGAAACTCCCTCTATCTTGCATAAGTTGCGTCATGAGGAAATTCAATCAACCCCCTTATATTTGAAGATCGCGTTAAAAACTGTTTCCGCAAATACTACAGAAGAACATATAAGCTAGCACTTCACGGGTAAAGCCTCGCTGCCATCAAGTCGATAGCCGCCAGTCTTACTGGCTCGAATAATAACAAATTTTATTTCTCCCACCTAAACGGCGATCTATTTCTATTTAGAAGACCTGGAACTTTAGTCAAAACGACATGGAAATGTCTTTTGCTATATTTGATGAGTACGACCAAGGCCAAACAAGACTGTTGAGAATTTAGGTTGATTCGTGTCATACAGGCACGTTGTCAATCACTCGTGACGACGAATTTTGGCACTCTGTGCTCCTTGTTCACAAATGTACATGCGCTCTCAACACTCTTCTTAGCTCCATCGGAGCCGCAAAAGTTTATATTGACTGATTTCGGTATTGGTCGTGGCGTCTTTGGTGATTTTTCCTCGTTCAAGGCTGACATCTTTTTTCGAATACGTCGGAGCCACCCCGGGACATCTAGTCGACGGTTATCCTCGCCATCAAATCTCTTAAGCGAAGATTCGTTCTCAAAGTCCATCAGCTTTCGCTCTCCAGTGTTTTTATGAAAGTAGATGAATTCATACGCGCCGAACGTTTGTTCTTTGAGCCACGTGTCAATCTTACCAACATTTTCCACCATGTTACTAGCTACTGTATCTTCCACCATCCACACCATGTAAAATTGTCTTACTTTAAGATCTTTATATTTACCACCAACAAATGAATTCAAAAGGGATAACCAAGGAGTAATCCCAACCCCGTTGCAAGCTAAAATTATCACCTCTTGATCACAGATATCCAGGGTCGATGTGCCGAAAGGACCGTGAATATTGAAAGTCAGGTCTAGATCATCATTTCGCGTGGCATTTTGCCAGCAATCAGTCGGCCTGTTGCCTACTCTGAACGGCCTCCATTCCGCTGAAACACCGAGAGAATCCCCTAGCTCCTTCGTCCACCCATTCATAATTTTTATTTGAACACATAGAGTGTGTCTCTTTGAATCATGACTGGCAACACTGAAAGGGTGTCGCTCGCCAGGTCGAATCTTTTCAGATTCCAACAAAATCCACTGACCATCAACAAACTTACGCCATTTTGGTATAGCAAACTTCAACTCGAGGAATCTATAGTCAAGCTGTCTGACGTTTAACAGCTTTACTTTTTGAGGGAAATACTTGAGGAAGACCTGCTCAGCAAGATACAATATAAAGACTAGTAGACCTGGTATCCAACTGCGATACCCGTGACAGTGCTGCCAGTAAGCTTTGACATCGGATGGAGATATTGCATATGGTACATCTCTCACAAAACATCCAGTAGAGTGCGTAAGATAGGCCAACATGAACAACCAATACAGCCAATGAGTGTAGCGAAATGTATTGAATGATAAATTTCGAACATAAGCCGATGCTGTAATATACATAAAAATCATGCATAGCAGCATCACATGTCCTGTGAAACCCGCTGGTTGAAGGAATAGGTTTGCTATCGCAGCTTCCGGTCTCAATTGTTTTTTCTCAATATTATAAAAGCTACAGCAATCAATTAATAAACTTTGTCAATAACAATAGGAAGGTTTCATACTTGACATAATGAGAACTGGTGTGAACGATGGTCCAGAAGGCCAATGAATATGCGACCTGCATGTGGAACCATTTGTCAAGATTTACTCTTCTCAAAACCTTGAAATGAGACCACAGCATAGTTCTTAATTTTTTCAGTGACGGAAGAAGCAGTAAAACAATATCAGTAAACAGTGGAAGTGCCGATCCTCTTGATATCCATACTGAATAACCTAGTTTATTGAGGCCCTGCAGTGAGGGCGAAAATTCTTGGCCAAGCCTACGAGCAATGTGTTAACTCCAGGTTTATTCTTTGATTACATATTACTTACCAGCCTATCACGAACAGAACAACAGAGAAACTGTGAAATATAAGACGAAAGCGATAATATCCGTTTATGCTGAACGAAGAGAAACGTCTCATGCTGAACAGAGAGAAGTGTTTCATGCTTAACGGAGTGAAAATTCTCATCATGAATAATTTAAAGGAAATCATGAATGATATATTTTTCGGAGAATTTCTCATGCTAAGACTATTTTCGCCAAGAAAGGAAATATTGATGTTTTCTAAAACTACGATAAGACTTGTTAGCAAAACCTAGTAAGCCCGTGATTATGCGGTAATAGTTAATATAGCCTGACTAAGGTAGAATCTTTCTGTTATTACTCTCACTTACCCCTGATCTCCTCATCACTTTTCGCACAATGAATCTTTTATCAGAAGAGAGTGCCGGACTTCGCTCTTTGACCAAATTAAAGCGGCTGTATTTTGCTCATGGATCAACGCCCTGCTTATCATGGTACCCGTTGGAGTAGCGCTCAACTATACACACAGCAACCCATTCGCTATTTTTATTGCCAACTCTGTTGCCGTCATTCCTCTCGCAGTCATACTGAGCTACGCAACTGAGGAAGTTGCATATCACACTGGAGAAACGGTCGGTGGTCTTCTTAATGCCACATTCGGGTAGGTCTCAGTATGTTAACGAGATTCACTCGCTGATCATGTCTTAGCAATGCTGTTGAGCTTATCTTCTCGCTTATTACTCTCTATCAAGGTCAGGTCGATATTGTTCAAGATTCATTGATTGGAAGTATATTGTCCAATATGCTGTTAGTTTTGGGAACCAGCTTTATAGTAGGCGGCTTTAAACATCTTGAGCAGCAGTTCAACGTCACCGTTGCTCAAACTTCTTCAAGCTTGATGTTTATACCTGTCGCTGGTTTTATTATGGCTGCGGTAGTTAAGGAAGTAACTGAAATGAGTAAAGGTAAGCTTACGTATTCAATAGTACTTCGCTGTCAGGGGAAAGACTGATGACAACTTGAAACTGCTTTAGCTATCTATCTCTCTCGAGCGATTGCTGTTTTGATGCTCATTGCATACTCGGCATATTTGTACTTTCAGCTAAAAACCCACGTCATCATGTACAACACGTCAGATTCAGATAATATTGAAAGAAGTAACAACAATGAGATTTCGGTTCGAAGAAAGACACCTGAATTGAGTATAAAGGTCGCCATCTCAACACTTGCCGTATCCACAGCATTGGTGGCAATTTGCGCCAAGTCCATGACATCGGCCATTACCAATATATCTCCTCCGGATGGATCGGGCAAGCTTTCAAGAACATTCATTGGACTTATACTACTTCCAATTGTGGGGAATGCGGCCGAGCACGCGACTGCCGTCACAGTCGCATACAAGGATAAAATGGGACTGGCCACTACAATTGCAATCGGCTCCAGTATTCAGATTGCCCTGCTAGTTATTCCATTCGTCGTGCTAATTGACTGGGCTTTCGGCAACAAGAATATGAATTTGGCTTTTAACTCATTTCAAATCGTGATTCTATTTCTTGGGATCGTACTGACCAATTACACCATGCAAGATGGGAAATCGAACTGGTTAGTACAAATTTTGCGGATCTGATACTGATTAGAAAGATCTAACATGGTATAGGCTCGAAGGCGTGCTCTTGGTGACATTGTATACAATAATAGTCATAGCGGCTTGGCTTATTGGCTCCTAACGATTCCATAGATAGTATTCGTTCTTTGTATCAATAGTCTCAGAAAGGTCTCATTCAGTCTCTCGCTGCTAGTGAGTTTGCTTGCTTTCTTGCGCCCCTTCCCTACCCCTCACTATTGTGCGCAATTCACACGTCCAGCCAAACCCTCCCCCCCTCCTGCAACTTATAACCCCCAACTCTAACCTCTCCTCTGTTCAGCAACTTCAGATTCCACACCGTCTCTTCTCTCGCAAATCAATCCACCAACAAAAGCTATAATGTATTCGTCGCTGCTCTTCACCATTGCCGCCAGCGGCCTCGCTCTGGTACAAGCTGCAACAGGCATGCTCGGCGATGCCGCCATGTTAAGGGAAACCCAGCCGGCTTCACGTACACCGCCGTCCTGCCCAACGTCAACTCAACCGGTATCCGTGGATACGTCGCGAGCACGTCGAATTCGAATGGGACTGGTGTGAACCTCAACATCAACCTTTTACGGTTTCCCTGATGCGTCGCTAGGTCCCTTCCGTAAGTCGCTACCTTCTCAGCCACATTTCTAGTCGTCGTCTTTCGACATCAATGCAGTGCTAAACGATTGTTTCTCTGTAATAGTCTATCACATCCATGATCAGCCCGTTCCTGCTGACGGCAACTGCACCGGCACACTCGCCCGCTTGGACTCGTACATGCGCGGTGAGGTTCCACCTTGTGATGCGACCAGCCTCAGACATGCCAGGTCGGCGACCTTGCTGGTAAACATGACAAAACTACATCATCGCCGTTTCAAATCACGTAAGTTTCGCCTCTTCCATCTCCCTTACACTTTCGTAAACAAGGCCTCTCATTGACATGCCCTCCCGCAAAAGATACTTGGAGCTCTACACCCCCACTGCATCCGGTCCCGGCAGCTTCTTTGGCAATCGCTCCACCGTTATCCACAGCGCTAAGAATTATTAAACTGATAATTGTTGAAAGGTATGTAATTTACATAAGGAGCAACTAATCGTGGGTATACTGGCTTAGTATACCCACGATTACAGGTTTTCTGCCGCAAACTAACCTAGTACCCAACTAGGTTATGTTGCAATACGAGGTCATATGGGGGCATATTGACATTTTGGTTGTTGCTGTTAGGAGGCTATCTAGGAGGTGGAAGGTGAAAACTCTACTAGCGGGCCCCAGCCCTACCAGCCCTATGAGGCGGAGGTTACCAACTCCCCTATTTCCAACACTCACTACTGCAGCATTATGTTAGAAACAGGGAACAGTACTGTTACACCCTGTGGTTAGTAATTTCCGTATTCTCCGAGCTCTCTAGGGCTGGCGCTAGGAGGTTCAGATTTTCACCTCCTTCCTCCTCCATAGCTTTCTCCTTGCCACCATACCTACTCTCCTAGCTACGTAGCTCCCTCCATGGTTCCCTCCATGTTTCCCTCTCTGACTCCCTTCATGACTCTCGATGATAATTTATTCAATCAGATAATGCTGCAGTAGTGAGGTAAATGTTGAAAAACCAGGTCATATGGGGGCATACTGATCGTTTGGTTGTTGCGTCTAGTCTACTAGCGGGCCCCAGCCCATAGGGCGGAGATCACCACACCTGATATTCCAACAGCAGGAACCACCTCCGCCTAGCCTTCTTTACGAGAGAGCCTTCTCTTTGTTCGTATCAACTTGCGTGAAGGTACTGATGTTTGATAGTCTTCCTCTATCTTTCTGTTAGAACGCCGCATCTCTGTGGTAATGAATAGTTTCTGGGGCGATGTACCACAACCGCCATGAAGAAGCGTTGGCCAGCCACAAAACCTTTTGGTGGTCGCACGCTTCTCACAGGTGTGATAGTCCGAAAGGTGCCGGTTACAATCTTACTCTAGTTTTACAATATTTCGCATGAATGAATCGGTGACGATTCCTTCGAAAGAACGAAACCAATCCAACCGATGACTCTGACCATAGACTGACTTATGGCTTACGGTAAGTAACAGTTTTTTTGTTCCCCCTTATTTTATACTATCTACGTATACAAATACACATAGAGTCGTACTATCGAAAAGCTCTCTGCGTGAAACATGCTCTCAGAGCTTTAAAAACCACACTGTTGTTTATCCTAGTAGTCGCGGTAAGTAACAGGTAAAAGCTAGCAAAACATGAGTTTCTAATAGTTGGGACCCTTTACTAATCATGCGATCATGGTGAAGCATTTCCCGATCTGTTGCGCCGAAATCGGCATTTTCGAGAAGGTCCAAGCAGCTTAAATAAGGTGCGGCTTGGCTACCAACTCGATATTGTCAAGCATTCTTGACACCATGGCAGGTTCAAGAAGCAGTAGACAACCACTCCATCTCAGGTTTGTTCATTCTGTCGACGACTTTGCGGATCAACTCGGCCATTTCATACTAAGGGTAGATTCTCAGCCAAGTCGTGTGAAGGACTATGCTGGCTACTGGAGCTGCGTATGTTGCCCTTGCTTTTTCTTGGCTAACTCGGGCCTCTGCTGACGATGTCAATTGTAGCAGTACTGCAGCTACCAGGATTTCGTTGGTAAACCTTTGCAGGTACTGCTGGCCTCGAACATGACCCATTGTCCACATGTCCGATGTAAAAGAAAAAGAAAAGTCATATCTCGAACCGCAGACCGTGGCAGAGAACGATTTCCGAAACCTGCAATTATATGCGGCATTGAGGAATACGAGGTTGAGGAGATCATCGCATATCAAAGGCGAAGATGTGGAGTGTTCTATCGGATCAAATGGACAGGATATCCAACCACTGACAACCAATGGGAACCGGTCGAAAACCTCACTCATTGCCCAAAGCGCATACACGAGTTCTGGGCACGAATTGCGCGTGCTGTTTAAAGACCAGAATTTCCATGTATACAAATTACATATTTCCTATTCCAGACAAAAGGGGGGAAATTGCTACTTATGGATAAGATGAGGAATGCACCGCATGCGTCTTACAAAGCCTAGCTGCTAATCAAGCGTACTATTTGTTTTGTTGAAAACAGGCACAGAGTAGCACAGCACGATATTATGGCTATTTATTGTGGACAGTCTATCATCTTCCTATGCAAAAAGCTGAAAGCTGCCGACACCTTAGCGAAAGTTAGCCTAGATCCCCGAAAATCCTAGAGTAGCCGTAGAATCAAACCCTACCTCATCCTATTAACTGCAAGCATTCAATTGAAGCTATACAAGCTCGTAGGCTAACCTCGATGTACTGTCACTGGCCTCAGATTGTTCCATGCCATCGCCGCCGCCTTCATCATGCCCAAAGCACTGCTCAAAGCTCTCAGAGAGACGATTCGGGTCCATTTTGACCCTCAGGACTCGACGGAGTTCGTATATAAAGCCATCTTCATCGGTGAACGTCGGATAACTAGGATGAGGAAGCGCTACCTTCAGTTCAACGAAATAACATCGCAGCTCATGGGCAGGCCTAAAACAGTGAGGAAATATCATGCTCAGCAGCTGCTCGGGGCTTTTGGGCCAAATTTTGGCTCTGGGCAGCAGCCAAGGGGCGCCAAATTCTGTCGTTCAAATTCAAACTTACATATGCAGTTATCTAGTCAAGAGTCTCCATGGGCTTCTAGCCCCGATCTTACAATGATTTTATTCGGAACGATTGAAAGGAATCGTCGGAAGGAAAGCAGGACTCGCAAAAGGATTGTTCTGCACTAGAGTTCACTTATATATTTACCATCTAAAGTACACGGATCAGCTTCGAATGTCAGATGAGGTGGGTGAACGCCTTGAAACATCTCTGATCAATTGAAAAGATGGCTTATCCGGCAGAAATCTGAACCGCATTCCCCTGCACTCTCGAGGACATACCCACTCACCAAGTCGAGCTAACTTGGCGAAAGCTTAGCAGGCAAATCACGCTTGGGGAAATGGCGAGTTACATGCGGAGAATTCTGCAAGGTCAGGACGTGGTTTAGCTGTACGAAATGTGTAAGAAAACACATGCCTAGAGCTGCACCACTGCATGAGCGCAAACCTAAGTCTACCGGATGAAATCTGTGTCAGGAGAAGGCACCTCTTTGGGCCCCCCCAATCTATGTTTTGTGGATCACTCGCGGATTTACAATGCTAGCACCTTATACGGGCATTTAGGAAGGTCTGCATAGAGCATGTGTGGAGTTTTGGCTTTTGACGCAGTCGCTTGACCACTCGGCCATTCTACCAAGATGTGCACACTCCAGGAAGGCCTAATTCGTTATATATGACATATTCAACATGGAGCATTTCATGTTTCTCAAATCAGATCCGGACGAATGCTCGTTAAATAGAAGACCACTCCTCGTCCCCCGTATTCCACTGCTTATATTTCCTCAATTATGTGGCTTCCTTCTATCTTCCCCATACTCTCCGTTGCTGGCTACGCTTTGACCTTGGTTAGCTGCAGATCTTATAATACTACCATTGTAACAAGAGTTTGTGCAACCGAAGACCCTAGTGACGATATACGGGAAGCACATCGTGTTCTTCAGGGAAAGCCTCCGAACCATCTAAAGGTGCTGAGACCACAGAATACTACGGTCGAAACTTACTTGCATTTTGTGACAACGTTCCAAGAAGCGACTTCGTACTCCCCAAGCGTGCGGACTAAATTCGCAAAAGATCAAGTAGGTTGGAAAGCGCTAACCATTTTTAATGCTGACTGACCTACGAGCAGATTAACGTTCTTAATGCCGCCTACGCTTCGGTCAATATACAGTTTGTGCTTAGGGACGCGTCATACACGATCAATGATGCCTGGGCTACTGATACTGATTCTGTTGCCATGAAGTCCACGCTCCGTCGTGGCACTTACACTGCTCTTAACATCTACCTTCAGACTAATTTATCGGCTCACCTTGATTCGTACGGCTCTACCAGAATCTTAGGTTACTGTAATTTACCATCGAATAACTCGAATACGCCTTCAGATTACTCTCAGGATGGTTGCAATGTAATTGCGGGTAGCTTGCCATACGGCACTATGCTGGGATATAATCAAGGGAAGACGGCGGTTCATGAGACCGGGCACTGGTTTGGTTTGCTGCATACCTTTCAAGACAATAGCTGCGCCATTGGTGATCCAGGCGACTATATTGATGATACACCACAAGAGAGCGCGGCAACTTATGGGTGCCCTGAGAGCAAAGACAGTTGTCCTCAGAGCCCTGGTGAGGATCCGATCGAGAACTATATGGATTACAGCGACGATTCATGGTGAGTCTATTGTCTGCCTAGTCTCAATGTCAAAGACGTGTACACTGAACAGTAATATAGCTACACAGGTTTCACATCGGATCAGGGGAACAGAATGAACAACATGTTCGACATGTTTCGCCGAGGTAAATAATTAACGACTACAGAAAGATGTCATACCGTAGCACTAGTTGTGAAGGCTATAAAAGAACCTGGACCAAAGAAGCACGTCAACTTACTGGCTAGGGTTCGCTTGACAATTTTATGGTATGACCCATTGTGGAAATAGTCCAGTTGGTAACCTTCCGCCTCATGAGCTGATAGGGCTGGGCCGCTACCCATATGACCCGTATTTCAATAAGTTACGACATTGGTGTTCAGCTGTTGGAAATTATAGATTGGTTGCATGTATATGAGCAGTATCCACTAGCAATAATATCTTTGAGAGCCGTCTTGAGCTTTTCTTGGGGGAAATCTTGCCATGTCTCCGTGTCAATTTTAAGTGCGCTCAAGTTAAATAACATTTGACAAAGCTTCACTTCGAAGGGGAATTTCCAGTTTAGGTCTAGAGGTGCATCCGAATGCAGGTACTATGTATGAGAAAGAGCTTCCGTCACACGAAATCTATGTGAAGCGCTGAAGCTACAACATGGTTTGTTGGAACCTGCGTCACTGTAAGTTGTGGAGCAAAGTTGTTGTAATGAGTCAATGTACAGCGGTGGTCCCCGCCTACCGGGTTTGAAAGATTGCTTATCGTTGAGTGCAAAGGGTGTGCCGTTTTCCTGGATTTGCCGAGAGCACCACCAAAATTAGTAGAAAATCTCCAAATAGTGAAGATTGAGTACAGAATCAGTAATATCAATAAATCGGACCTCACTGGGCCCCCATGCTGTAGCAGTAGGAATTGAAGCTATACACACCTGCCATGGCCCCCAAAAGGCCCACTGCTTCTCCTGCTGTCACTGGCTCCAAGAAGAGAGCAGCTTCCAAACAGCTCAGCAAGCATAAATTGACTCTTGGTCTGTTCAGGTATGTGGGTCAGAAGGAGCATATGTTGCATGTGTATATATTGGTTGAACTACAGTAGGAAGTAGGAAGGTACGGGATGTAGGAAGGAGGTGAAAACTCTGACCCAGCGCCCGCCCTATAGGGCTCGGCGAAAGGCGGAGATTACTAACCATAGGGGTAACAGTAGGTACCGTTCCCCTATAGACCACCTGGAATAGAAATGCTCTTTCTACCCTGGCTGCTGCTGCTGCCGCAGTGCTTGCTGTCGCCATCGCCGCCTCCCTCACCTGGGCTCCTGCGTCAGTTTACTCGAGACACTCAGGAGTTCTTCCGTATCTTGGAACTGGAGGTCATATGGGGTATATAATATGGGTTGAAGCTGGATGGATGACTATTTAGGAGTACGAAGGCGAAATCTCTGGTAGCGCACCCTCAGCCCTACCGAGGCGGAGATTGCCATAACCCGGGTTTCCAACACTCCCTCATGGGAATCACAGCCTAATCGGGTAATATTGAAGCTATTCAAAACCGGAGCTTCCCAACGCAAATATGGAGTTTCTGACTTCCCCCAGCGCAAATGGCGTAGGCAGTGGTTGAAGCTAATACGGAGCTTCCCATCGAATATATATCCACCTTTTTACATAGATCTGACTATTTTGACGCCAGAGGTACGTCATTTTGTCTTCCTTTCTTGCTCCCAATCCCGCTTATCCTGTGCCCATTGAGGGGCTTGCTCGGGGTGTTGTTTCCAGCATTATCTTCGGTGTGAGAGCCTCTTTTGCAGTAGGTACACCTGTATCGATCTTTGCTTTGAAAACCCCTTGCTCTTAAAGCCTTAGTGCTTCCAGATTCGTCCACGTGATTCTGACGACGATCTTCCTCAAGTAGCATGGCTCCGACCTTTTCAGCTGTCATATCTTTGGTGACGGACCAGAGTTGCACAAGGGATCGATATTGCTCGGGCAGACACATCATCAGACAGAGTATCATACGTTTATCGTCATCGAGGGTGATCTTGGTGGCATCGATGCGTTCCTCAAGAAGTTTGATATGTGTAAGTAGATCACCCGTACTCTTGAAATCAGCCGTCGACAGCGTGAAATATTCCTGAGTTAAACGCATGAACTCCGCGTCCGTAGGAGGCTGAAGTAGAGTTTCTAAACGTCTCAGCATCTTGTAGCCGTTATTGAAGTCTTCTTTGATAAGCTTTTGCTTGACGCCGACGCTGGTAGTAGGAGTCATGGCGTCAGCCGCTTCCTCGGCTTTTTCTTGACTGAGCTTGTCATCGAGGGCGGTCTGCGTATATTGCCATAGTCTCTTAGGTCGTAGATGAGCTCGTATGTCGGTGAGCCAGTCGCTGAAATTGTCTTCGGTTAGGAGGCGAGTTTGGTAATGTACGGCGAGAGTCATGGTGGTGGTAGTGAGCTTATCGGAGTCACTAAATCCGGAGCAGCAACCCGAGCAGCTAGAAGTGCTAACCCGGGCTCATAACCTCTTGGAACTGAAGGTGAAATGGGGCATATGGTACATGGGTTGAAGCTGGATGGATATCTATCTAGGGGAACGGAGGTGAAAACTCTACTAGCGTCCCCAGCCCTACCGAGGCGGAGATTGCCATAACCCAGGTTTCCAACAATAAGATCTTGGAACTGGAGGTCATATGGGGGTATATGGTATATGGGTTGAAGCTGGATGGATAACTATCTAGTCGTGCCCCACACTAAACGAACATGACTTTCGTTTAGTGCTGGCCAGCTCAAACGACCTTACCGGCTCAAACGACCCTCATCCAAAATTGAAATAAATCAGAACCATATTAATTATTTATACCCACGCAACACAATCTATATCTAGTAACATTCAACAGGGTAACTAAACTTGTACTTCTCTCTTGATATAATGAATAAAAATCATATTTTGCCCACGAGATTAGAGAAAAGTCGTTTGAGCCGGTAAGGTCGTTTGAGCTGGCCAACACTAAACGAAAGTCATGTTCGTTTAGTGTGGGGCACGACTAGGAGGGCGAACGTGAAAGATCTATTATGCCTCTTATGTTAGAAACCAGGGTTATGGCTTGGGGACGGCATTTCCTGGAAGAAAAATACTTGGCAAGCTTGCGGTTTAGTCATCAGAGGTGTCCTGGCAAAGGAAGAGACCTAGTAGGAGGAGGTCTCTGACATGTTAGGAAACGAGGTCATATAGAGGCATGTTGATATTTTGGTTGTTGTTGTTAGGAGGCTATCTAGAAGGTGGAAGGTGAAAGACTTACTAGCGGGTCCCAGCCCTACTATGGTACCAACTCCCCTATCCCCTTTGGGAACTCCAAGCTCCCCTTTTTGAAGCTTCTTCCATACCCCTCGGCTCTTTATACGGGTCGATAACGTGAAGCCGATCAGACTCCTTCGGCTCCTAACATGAAATAATTACATGGAGCTTCCTGCGCCCTCGGCTTCTACACGGAGCAATATGTTCTGGAGCTTTCAAGCTCTTCTGTCACCTGACGTGATTTCCAAACTTCGGCTATGAAGCTTCTCAGCTCCGTCTTGGAGCCTGACAGTAGACTTTCAAGCCTCTTGCATTTTGATATACCGCCTTATGTAACACTTGTTACTCATTGCATCTTTACTTTACCAATCTTAGTTAAATAATATTTGTTTCTTTTTTTATGTTGCGATCATTCATCAATCCATGGAACTTAGTATGCTGAGATTTGCACGTCTCGTGATTTTTGACACAGTTTAGACAAAGTCCTTTGAATATACCTCTAGCTTTTTTGACCATGCCCTTGATAATAGCTTTTATGCTCGATTCCGAAGAACATTTACTGCAACGTGTGCCATAGCCTGCTGTTTTAGTCAAGGCTACAAAATTACAGTTTTCTAACCTGTTGCATATCTCATCTATACTGCAATCTTCGAATGCGGTTGTTATTGGCCAAAGATGTTCAGTGCATAATGCGTTGATGAAAAACCCAACTTGATAAGTATCACAATAGGAGAAATGTACGCTATTGTCTCTGAAGATACGATCATCATCGGTCAGATAAAGAGGTTTTCGCACGACAGGAAGAATGATTCGTTCAAGCTGCAAGTTCAAAAGACGCTTAATATTACAACGATGCATGTTGAGTGTTTCTGTTCGAAAGCGATTAACATGACTAAAAGAGAGCTCAAAACGAGATACCATCTTACCAAAGATCTGGTCCCCAATATCTGAGGGTATTATGTCTAATATTGAACTCTTAGCAGAACGTGTGCTGTTGTTAGATCTGTAAACAATATTCCGAGTCAATATCTGAAATAGATAAGAATCCTGAAATGCATAGGTTGAAAAGATGAGTCGACTGATACTATGTTTGTTGTTACGTATTTGAACTCGGTGAACTTTCTGGCTCCAAAGTGACATTGCTGTTACGCAATCGTATTTGTCGGTTACCCTTGCAACTTCCTCCATGGTCTTCAATTTCAAAAGCGCCTTTGGAGAAGAAAGACAAGGACGGTGATGCAGGACTCTAAAGAGTATATGCATGGCCACAGTATTGTCATCTAGAATAGACTTAGACCTAAGTACTTGGACAATGGTGCCCAGGAACGTACACCCAATACCGGAGGTGCAACAAATCTGTATACTACTTACCAGGAAGGCGTATTTTTCTCATGCCATCTACAAGGTCGAAGTTTCCTTCTGCATATTGTCGACTTAGCATGGCTCTGAAGACTCTCGAAACAATGCAAAGAACTTTCGATGAGACTCTAAACTCTGCTTGAGGAAGAACACAGATGAGATCTCCATCAGGATCAATGACAGAATCGTTGACATCCATAGGAGAACACGAGTTGGAGCGAACTGGTCCGTAAATGTTGTGCCTTAGAATATTCCGGAATGGTTTTAACAGTCTTGCAACTGGGTATTACCACATTAGGGAGGCGAAATTATCAGCCCCTAAAAAGCTTGGAATTTCCCTTCTAGGTGAATGGCAACACGCCCGGCGCCGAGCTCCCAATCTTTCTACTTATAATCTGTTACTGGCAGGCGTTTTTGTCACGAGCGAGCTCAGGTGAAGAAGCTGATGATAAACTTGTAGCTTTTCCACACTATATACATCGTTGAACACTAATCTATGTGCGTGTACGTACATAGTATTGCTGTGCTTCGGCCAGCGATGGAACCCACCTGTACGCGGTGCTGGCTACGAACCTTCTGTCTAGTTACAGAAGAGCCTAGAGGTTACCAAACAGACAAATCGACATGTCGATTGAGACCGAGCGTCGCGTCGCGATGTTCACAAACAACAAGCCCACATGGTCAGATGACCACGTGGCCAAACAGCGAACGGAAGCCCACGTCGCAGTGGCCAGCTTCTACATACAAAAAGTCCATCCTACCCAGATGGCCAAACAAAAAGCCCATCTAACCCCCCAGGTGGCCAAACAGCGAACGGAAGCCCACGTCGCAGTGGCCAGCTTTTACTTAATGCGAAGCCTGTGATCTGTTACTCGCACGGCCAGCTCGCCCGGGCATAGCTCTTCGTCGCCCATTTTATCGGTATGATTGCACAATGTACAACTGGTCTACGGGATATACTGTCTAGGATTTTGAGTCGGCTGCTTGCAGCAGGATTTCCTTGAACTCATTTGACTGGGTATGGAAAGTGGATTCAGGTTACAGCGACTACTAGGATAAACAACAGTGTGGGTTTTAAGCTCTAAGAGCCTGTTTCACGCAGAAAGCTTTTCCATACTACATACATCATCATCAGAGCCTTAGGCTGCATAAGCACGTTAAAATGAAGAGAAAAAAAATATATATATTGCTGTGCGCATAAGCATCATTAACACAGAATATCGGCAAGACCTCCACGGAGATATCGGCCACGAAATGAACAAGACCATTGCACCTAGTTGGTTGACGGCATAACCTCTGGCACGGAGTAGAGCGGCGAAGTTAGACAAGGACCAACACAAAGTGTAACTCTTCACGTATAGGAATACTGTCCAGAGCATCCACAGCGTGCTGAGCCCAATTTTTGTAATTGCAAAAGAGACAGCAGTCTCAAAATTGTATTTGTTCCATAACTGAGCGATTGAATTCAAAAGGAATATAGCATTGCTCAATTGCGGCACGGAGCAATCTACATCAATCCTGATTCATCGATATATCATTTGATGTATGGATGAAGACTTATATTTGACCAAATTTGCCCCTTATTCATGATGGGGAGCTCGATCAATGGTGTACGTTTGATCGATATATTTAAGCGTTTTGTCCATGGATGGGTATATTCACGGTTCGGGTGCATCATTACCACTAGACCCCTGTGCTCTCAGAGCTCTCAGAGCTTCACGTAGGTTGTAAAATAAGGTCATAGGATGACATATTGATATATTGATTGTGTTGGAATACAAGGTTATATGGGGGCATTTGGTAGGTGATTTGAAGCTGAATAGCAGTCTATCTAGAAGGCGGAAGATAAAACCCCTACTAGCGTGTCCCCTGCCCTACCAGCCCTAACAAGGCAGGAGATTACCATCTATGGTCCTTCCAGATTTCGTACAGATCAGAAAAGGAGACAATCGCCGGGAGGTCAGAAAAGTCAATAGAATCTATGTAGATGTCAGCTGTAGACCTTGCGAACTGTGTCGAAGAATATCCGAACCATGTGTTGAACAAGAAGCGGGGACCTCCGTTGAACAAGAATTGGGGATCTCCCCAGGATTGGTCTTAGCTGGTGCTTTTCTTTCTTTCCTCTTTTCGTAACGACACTCTTTATGCTTGCTGGTGCAACGATCGCAGGGGTTTTGGTCATCATTCAAGCACCGCCGCTTCAGCCGTCTGCAGTGCGCTGCGACTCAAAGGGTTAGTGACTACACGACAGATTCGCTGAGATGCGACGTACTACAAGCAAGTCGTGAATATTGCTTGAGTTCTTTTACGTCCATTTGAGACTGGCAATGATTGGAGTTTGGTTGTATTAAGGCCAACAACAGGGAGCTCGCCGAGTGTTATGCATTTCGAGCTTCCGCATGCGGATTTTGCAATGTAAACAACCCCCTTGTCCCAAGCTCGAAAATTGTAAGTGCCAAAATCTAGTACAAGCTTCGTCAAACCAGTTCTCATAGAATGAGTTGCTTAAGAACATTCAAAAACCAAATTTGATGCGTTGATTCTAGTGAATGCCAGGTGAAAGGAAGGAAAAAGGTTATAAAAGTCAGCATAACCGTAGAAAGCTTCAAAAAGGGAAGCTTGGAGGCTTCTGTTTGGGGAACAGGTGACCTCCGCCTAGGGTAGGGCTGGGGCGCGCTAGTGAAATATGTTAATGACATTCACATCTCAAAAACAACCATAGCAACCGAAGTACGAGTAAGATATGCAAAGTTGGTAAATAAACCATGGCTATGATATACATACCTCAATAAAATTGTTCCAAAGTGTGTTCATATTTTGGGCAATTCGTCAACCAACACTACTACAGCATATCTCCTATTTCAACAACGCCGGGCGAGACTTTACGAAGAAGAAATCCAGTTACTCGAAAGGTGGAAATTGAACAACTATCGTTGATACACTCATAGACGCGTCACAGAACAGTCACTCAAATGACTAGGCTCAGCCCTCGTCGGTCTCGGTACTCCGCATCGATGGTTCCTGAGATTTGGGCACTTATGGGCCTTGGGAAATGTCAACGGGTGCCGAATTCGACTAAATAAAGGTATATGTTTACCCAATAGATTCAAGATACAGATGCAAAGTTTACACCTCAACATAATTAGTTATAGTTTGTCTGATCACTAAAATACAAATGTACAACGAAACGAATAACAATAATTGTCTTCATTGTCAAACTTTATATTAAAGTCTTTAACACAGTCATTTAAGATCTTTATTCTCATTCCGAGTCTTAAATTGAGACTGAGACAAGATTTATGCTTATCATGTAACGCCTGTGACCGAGTGCCACCAAAATTAGGCCTAATTCTCGAAAAATGGGCAATATTCGTATTTTTGAAAAGTGATCAACCTCAACGCTGCCACTCTTGTAGGAGTGGCAATTTGAGGTTATACATACCCCTAGCCAACACGCCCAGCCCCATACCCCCGGTGATACAGGAGCGAGTCGGTACTCACCTTGACCGGGGTGACTCCACTGCCTTCATCCACAGTGCTACCGGCGTCACCGTTACCCAAATCAGAAGATGGGTAGGAACTATCTTCGCACCGGAGCCTTCACCTCCTCTCACTCAGGCACTCAAGGTAGACCTCCCTCACTGAGTGACTTTCATGCTCAGGAGCTTCTTGGCTTCCTACAGCAGAAGCCCCTTGCCTACCAGACTGAGAGGGCCTAGTTCCTATTGACGAGTTCAATATCGTCGTCGACCGAAGCATCGTGTGCAGAACGTTGCAAATATGTAGATGGAGTAGGAAAGCCGTGAAACGGCAGACTGCCCAAAGGAATGAAGTTTTTCGGTTGGATTGGAAGCTTCGTCTGGCGAGCTGGACTGCAGATCTGCTTCTTTTATTGACGAAAGTGCTGCCTGTGAACGTACCGGTGAGTTCATTGAACGAAGCTTCAGAGGTTGATACTCACTCTGGCTAGGAGATCGGAAATACGGCTGGAATCTTATAGGTCTTCCATTACATGTAAGTCAGACGCTCAAACGGTCAAAGAGGTGGAGTATATTTCCGGCATACACGATAGAGGGATATATTGCATGGGAGGTGCACCATGGCTCCATAACCAAGGATATCTTTCTGGACTTCATGCGAACTCAGGTTCTCTTGGAACTGGAGGTCATATGGGGCATATGGTATATGGGTTGAAGCTGGATGTATAACTATCTAGAGGACCGAGGGTCGGTAGAAAAAGTCGTTGGACACCAAATTAAGCGATTCTCATCAAAACGCATACAAACCTGTGATGAAAGGTCCTAATTTTCAATGCTTTACGCTCACGACTACAGTTTGAAATTTTGCTGATCTACGTATTAGATGTTTATGAGCTTTTCATAACACTTTGATGAGTTTATCAAGGCAAATACTCATGAGTTGAGGTATATTTTGATGAGGATCAACTTTGGTGTCCAACGACTTTTTCTACCGACCCTCGGACGAAGGTGAAAACTCTACTAGCGCACCCCCAGCCCTACCGAGGCGGAGATTGCCATAACCCTGGTTTCCAACAGGTTCTTCCTCAGTGCACCCAGGGCGAAGGACCTCGTTCGGTTTTGATCATGGATAATGCTTGAATTCATCAATCTGGTGATCTGGATGAGCTTTGTTCCGAATTCGGAGTTTTGCTGGTCCAGCTATCACCGTTATCCCCTGACTAAAACCCAATAGAAACATTGTTCGCAGTGCTGAAGGCATGGATTAAACGTGACAGCGAGCTGATTGAGTACTACCCTGAGAAAAGAGGCGGTTTCGGTAAGTTGCAGTGAGGTCACAAAGGTCAGAAAAAAGAGGGGACCCGGGTCTTCTATTTCGGCTTGCTGGTCTAGACTATACTCCATAGATATAGAAATAGGGAACATCACGGCGAACGAGCAAATTCAGCCCTATTAGTACTTCATGTCTGGACCTTCCCCAGAATCTCAATATCAGTGTTCAAATCGGAGGCCTCTGGGTACTCCTCTCCTCCTCCTCCTTCTCCTTCTCCTCTTGCTTTTCTACATGTTGAGTAGTACGCTGAGTTTCTGACTGTGACGCTGGCACATGTATGACTGAGTCCGAAATCCGCGCCAGCACTGAAGGTGAGGACCTGATCAAGCTCCTCCAGCAATCCTACTTGCTAAAATCGCGAGCCAGTTGTATACCAATGCTCGCAAGTAAGCCCATCTTCTTCCAGAAGATGTCATCTGTATGCTTTGAGGATTGTACTGTTTGCAAGTTATAGCCTCCAGAGTTCAGCTCGTAGTACGCGGTCATGCACGCTCCCCTCTTTGACTCTTTCTGCGAGATACGCCAGTGAGGATACTCTAGTAGATTGTCACCTTGGACAGAACTACTAGGCCGCAGAGCTAAAGAGCGTCATCGACGATGACGACGCTGAGTAAAGCTCTCGAGCTTCCCCAGCTTCCCCTGCTTCCCCAGCTTCTGTTTATCTTTTAACTTCTTCTTCTTGTCCTTCTTCTTAGTTTTTTTATCCTGTGTTTCCTGCGGCTCCTGTAAGGCACCCAGCATTATTATTTCTGCTACATATCAATCGCGTTGAGTGTGGTGGAGGTAGGAACTGATGCCGGCGAGGGAGCTGAAGCGGAAGCGGAAGCTGGAGCGAAGGGTGCGGAGGACGCCTTCAAAGCGATGGCCTTTTTGACTTTCCTAGCATCGCTACGAGCTGTTTCAATCGGATCGTGATCAATCTATTGTTACATGGAATAAATTTTCGATGCTTATTTAAAATTGTTCCTGGCACACAAATAACATGTGATCATACATTGCTCAGTTGCTCCATCCGTGTCTCCAAGACATTTTCCATTGATGCCGAACTAGGGCACTTGACTCATTTTGACCACTACCCGAGTGAGGTTGCCCAGTCCCAAAGCCATCTATAGGCAGGTCACCTTGGTCCTTGTCGCCGCAGAGAGGCTTTCGAGTACCACATCCGTCCAGATACCGGGGCCCGTGATACTTCCAACTTGATCATCAGGGACTTCCAGTTTCGATAAATGAACGCCCTTTTGCCGAGCTAAATCCTGCAAAGCTTCGACGACCCGCTCAACGATGCGCGTCATCATGGGATGACCTGAAGTCGCGACGAGGGTCCATTGACAGAAAGATAGTCTTTCCATGAACCCGTGGGAGGTACTCGATGCATCCAGCTGATCATACTCTATGCCGACGACAGCGCGGGTTTGCGATTGATATTGAGGCGGGATCCATTCTCGAATCGGCTTAAGGGCGGTTGTGTCCACATCGCTGTATATTCCTCCTTTTGACTCGAGAAGCATGTATCGTAGGAGGTCGGCACGGAATATTGGATATCCTATGTCCATGAAAGTGTGGAGGACCTTGGGCCGATCAGAGTAGCATTCATGTACAAAGCTGGTCGCTCCATCATTGCTAAGAAGAACGTATGAATAATCTTGATTCGCCAATATCCAGGACTGAACTGACTCTCCGAGGCGCTCGAATGGAGAATAGCCCAGGAATACCTGCCACAGATTGCGCGGGATCTGAGGCAGAGAATGATTTGATACGAGTAAAGAAGATGGTTGAGTTGCTCCTTGCCTCAAGTAAAGCTGGCCGAGGCACAAAATTACGAGGATAATGACGACCGCGGTAGTATTAGCGTATGCAGAAAGGTTTCGAATCCTTGGCATTCATTTTTGCGCTGCCCCACGGTGATCCTTTCTATGAGGAATTCGAAAATTCAACCCAACCACCTATTATCGCATTCAAACAGGTGATTTTGAAGCTATTCAGATACTACTAATCAAAATCTATAGTATCAGCTTCAAGATCTCTTTCCAAGGCTTTAATATCAGCTTCAAAGATATAACCTCCGACGCTATGCTTGAAATGCTGTCTCGGAAACCTATCACACCTGCTTCTTTCGACAGCGTAATGAAGAAATTCACCAAAAGTGCCTTCATAATGGGGCCATATCTCCTCGAAATGTCGTCTGACTCAGGCCTTCAAAACACTAAAACTGAGCTCGATGAGATTGAAATCCGGCGAATAGGGAGGCAGATAACGCACCTCACATCCGTGTGAGATAATGAGTTCCTCGATACGAGCGTTACAGTGTATGCTGACGTTATCCATGATGATCACACTCTTCGGGGCCGGAAAGGGACTGCATAGAGGTAGCAGTTCATCTGCTAGCCATCGAAAGAAAGCCTCGCCGTTGAACCAGCCTTCACGAATACCGGTACAGGATAGATAGCCATCTATCGTGTAAGCCGGAAGAACACTCCAGCAATGCCCTCTCGTTCTAGAGGCTTGATAGCGAGCTGGTTCACCAACTGATGCATAGGCTTGATGACGCCACCCCGTAGTCTCGTTGAAGAGAGTCTCGTCAACGAAGACAAGCTGCTCAGCAGTCAGACGAAGCAGATCTGCAACCCAGTTTAATCGCAGCTCATCGTTCTGTCTGACGCTCACACGCTGTCCCTTTTTATTGCTCCAGCGTCTTCTCTTCAGAATCCTCGATATCGTGGACTGATGCACGTTAATGCCCCACTCCTCCCATATGTACCAGACCATCTCTTTCTGCATGGCCCACGGCTGTTCTTCGAGATAGGCTATGAGGCCATTTTCAGCGGCCTTGACGACCTTTCGAGAAGCGCCTTTGGGTCGGAATTGAGGTCTAAAGGGAGAGCCATACATGAAGAGATTCTCCTGAATTCTATAGACGGTATCAAAGTGACAGTGAACCTCTTCGGCGATAGCTTTGGGGCACCAGGGGAGTAGCAGAAGACGTAGTATTCTGGAGCGAAGGCTTGCAGGAAGTGGTCCCGGCATAGCTAAAAGCGATCAGTAAGCGAGGAGGTCTGAATAGCTTCAATAATAGCTTCAATATCAGCTTCAATATCAGCTTTTTGAATGCGATAATAGGTGGTTGGGTTGAATTTTCGAATTCCTCATATAAAGGATCACCGTGGGGCAGCGCAAAAATGAATGCCAAGGATTCGAAACCTTTCTGCATACGCTAATAAAGGGATGGCGCTTGGACAGACTTTTGGATATCGTGATCATCCTCCGATCCTTTTGACGATAAGTACCTTTTTCAATGGTTCAAATAACGAGACAGAGACTTTTAGTATATAGCTATTTAATGCAACTACCAATACGCAAGTACGCACTACATGTTGTTGGAAACCAGGGTTATGGCAATCTCCGCCTCGGTAGGGCTGGGGACGCTAGTAGAGTTTTCACCTTCGTTCCCCTAGATAGTTATTCATCCAGCTTCAGCCCATCTACCATATGCCCCATATGACCTCCAGTTCCAAGACATGTTATGTATTGCCGTTTTCACACCGCTGGCCCTTGTGATGATACTTTCAGTTCATGCTTATTTCCTGGCGTACCTTAGGGCAGAGGTAGAATATGCTATGGTAGTAATGATATAGCGAGCAGCTAACGTTATGATTACACGCTGCGGCACTTCCTTATCGTTCCCCTTCGGACGAAGAGCTCACGACTTCAGCCTGTCCTTCTTCTTCTCTGCCTTCTCAAAGCTTGGTTAGATTTGTGAATTCTTTGTTCAGCGTCCCTTATCGTTCGGCTGCGCATTATGTACATGAAGTTGAGAATAATATGTTGCTTGCAATGGTGCGGACTTGCTTTGATGATCGTTTCTGTAACTTCATCTGTATATCGATGCGGTACTCAATCAGGCTCACCTGTTTGAATATCTATCCGGAACTACGTTTCATGTGTCTGCGAGAGCTCAGAGATGTTAAGGTGTAAGAGCCAGAAGGAGCATATGTGCATGCATAATCGCAGGGGTAACAGTACTGTTCCCTGTTTCCCCAACAAGAGAAAATGGAGAAGGAGGAGGAGGAGGAACAACGCTAGAGGGGGTGAGGAGGACATCTATGGAGCAGAGGCAGCAGCCTCCGTTGCAGAAGACCACGTAGAAACAGAGCCTGCCGCCGCCGTGACAGTGGCAGTGACGGTGGTAGGGTTCTTGGGTGTACCCAGAACAGGCTTAGGCTTTATAGTGGCTCCACGGGGGGCTCGACTTTGGATGCTCGGCGAGGGCTTTGGTTTGCTTCCTAGACACAGAAGGCGTGATAGCTGATGTTGGAGTTTGTATAGCTTCAATTGCAGGTGATGGGAATTAGGTGGGATTGATTTCGCGGCTACTTTAGGATTTTCGGGGACCTAGGATAACTTTTGCTGAGTTTCTCGGCAATTTCTAAGTTTTTTGACATTTTGAGAGCTCTTTTTTCTTGGAACTGAAGGTCATATGGGGCATATTGTAGATAGGTTGAAGCTGGAGGGATAACTATCTAGGGGAACGGAGGTGAAAACTCTACAAGCGCACCTCCAGCCCTACCGAGGCGGAGGTTGCTATAACCTGTTTCCAACACTCCCCCATGGGAATCACTGTTGGAAACAGGGTTATGGCAATCTCCGCCTCGATAGGGCTGGGGACGCTAGTAGAGCTTTCACCACCTTCGTTCCCCTAGATAGTTATCCATCCAGCTTCAACCCATATACCGTATACCATATACCCCATATGACCTCCAGTTCCAAGAATCACAGCCTAATCAGGTAAAATTGAAGCTATCTGGAGCTTCGTAAAGTGTGGAGTTTCTGACTCCCCCAGCCAAAAGGCTTAGCAGTTTGGAGTTACTGACTCCCCCCAGCGCAAATGGCGTAGGCAGTGGTTGAAGCTAATACGGCGCTTTCTAACGGTAAGAGGCCAATATTGAGGTCAATATGAAGCTAATACGGAGCTTCCCAACGTAAAAGGCCAATGTAGCGGCCAGTAAAGCTAATACGGAACATTCCAACGTAAATTCACCGTTTCGATCGTAATGGAGGCACATATCCACGGCTTTGAAACCATTCTCAGCTTCCCAACGTATATCCACCGGTTTTCTAGATCTTACTATCTTAGCGTAAGATGTATGACCTTTTGCCTCCCTCTCTTGCTCCCAATCCCGCTCATCCTGTGCCTATTGAGGGGCTTGCTCGAGGTGTAATTTCCAGCATTTGACTTCGGTATCAATGAGCCAGTCGCCGTAATTGTCTTCGGTAAGGAGGCGAATTAGCTGCACGGAAAGAGTTATGATGACAGGTGATGATCATGATCGCAGTGGTGGTAGCGAGCTTGTCGGAGTCACTCATCCGGTGAGCTTATCGGAGTCATATCCGGAGCAACAACTCGAGTAGCTAAAAGTGCTAACCCGGGCTCATAACCTCTTGGAGCTGAAGGTCATATGGGGGTATATGGTATATGGGTTGAAGCTGGATAACTATCTAGGGGACGAAGGCGAAAACTCTACTAGCGCACCTCCAGCCCTACCGAGGCGGAAATTGCTATAACCTGTTTCCAACATTTTTCGGATCTTGTGGGTGGTGGTGCATGGCCGTTCTTTAGTCAGAAATTCAAAGAGACGTGAGGACCATGTTGGAACACGAAGTCATGCTGTGGCATTGGTCTGTATGTTGATGCTGGATAAGAATTTTTCTGGCAGGAAGAAGATTGAATTCTACTAGCTGGTCACAAGCCCTGCCAGCCCTACACGGGCGGAGATTACTATAGCGCCTACCCAGTAGATGAATATAAATTATCGAGTGCAGAGAGACATGGTTTGTGTGAGAGAATGGTGGAACAACACGCCCAGAGCCTCTTCAGCTGGACTCCTTTATTCCTACTACCGAAGCAAAGCAACAGCCAGTCAAGCATTATTAAGACCGTCGTTGCCAACAATTTCTAGAGAAATCTCCTTCTTCTGACGCCTCCGACCGTACAAGCTCATCGTTCAAGACTTGATCATTCGTAGATTCTGGGTACCTGTTGACCAAGCGAAAGCAATGCCTCCGCCGCCACCTTCTCGATGTTCTGCTCGGACCTCCTCTTCGGAATCCTATTTCTCTCCTTTCTGTACGCTGGCTTGCCAGTTGAAGTGATCGGACGATGTTGCTGCTGGTTGACATGAAGTGTTTCGAACCCTGCGTTCGCGGTGAGGACATTTTCCGGATGCATATGTCTCGCACGTCGGTCACGGACTAAATGTGGCTTTTCGATGCCCGCATCAACTTGGGGCTTCAACAGCCTCACAAGTCTCATAGGTTGAGCGAGATGTTGAATGTTGACGACATTCGAGTACTGGCGAACAGGAATGTGGGTGGGATACTGCAGTACACGCAAGTCCGTTCCGTTGTAGGGAATCTTTCTGTACACTTGTACAACTTTAGTGAACCGATAGGGATTGGACTCTTGTGAAGTCGAAGCTAATGAATGAGGATAACAAGCCACATTGGAATAAGGATCGAAACGTCTCACTTCAAGACAGTTACTTGTAAAACTCGGTCGTTCTTGGGGTAAGTCCGGTCTAGACATTGAGTAGACTTCAGAATTTGATCGGAAAGGAGCTGCCATCACTGAATTTAAACGTTAGAAGCCAGCGAAAGATTTACTTTATATTCTTACGAATTCAACATCCTGGCCTTTACTGACGCTTTCAGTAAATCTTTTCATATTCATTCCTTATAAATCTTCCTCATTGAGCATACTAGATTTGATACTTTCTTAATGCGTAAACATGTTCATTCCTGACTAGAAAAGTTAATAAAGATTGGGTAACAATGCGAATCTAAATGCTCTACTGTTTGATTTTGTTCATCGAGTTACTGATACACTCGGTCATAGCTGTACATGTCGTAATTGCACGCATCGAGGTCATCTATTCAAACACTTACAGCTGTAGGTCCTACCTTCCTATACTTTTTCCTTAATCGAATAACTGCACATAATACACTGGAGCGATGGATATACCCATATATGAGTTAAATACTTGAATTTACGATGATTGATAGATTGCGTACTCTCATCCATAAATAAGTGCAAATCTATGCCTTTGTCTAACACCCCAGATACATTAGAGTAACTTTGCACACGCTGGCAACAAAACATGTGCATCTGCTCTTTATATCTCTTTGCTGAAGAAGTCCTAGCCAATGCTTACATGACCAGAAGAAGAAGGTCATTAATTGACAATCTGACGGCGTGTGTCACGACAAGTCTCAACACTATCGAGGTTTAGACACATGTTGGGGTTGTTGGGTACGGTCGTCTCTTCCGCACAAATTTGAATAGAGTCTCCAGACTGATATATCTTCGCGGCATGTTTTGTAGCCAATACCAATACTCTGTAAAACATATCTGCTGCATCAGCCTTGGTAGTAGTTGTCTCTGGAAACATCCCCTGGAAGACCATATCGGATTTGTCCCAATGAAAGGGATTGTCATATGCTAAGAAACGGTGACGTAGCAAGATGGCATTTTCTGATGTCGGAACCGGCGCAGAAGCCCTTGTATGATCCAAAGGGTCTATTATAAGTTCGTTCGATTCTTGACCGCTTGCTCGCGCAGCTTGTGCATAGTTTCCATTCATGACCGATGATGCGCAAATAGTGCTATCATCATCAAAGCCATCCCCATCAAAGTCGTCCGCATGTGCATGATGTCGTGGTTTGCTCACAACACGTTGGATTTCTTGTTCGTCTACATCGGCGATCTCGCTACCACGCTTGCGCTTCAAGTCACCTGACTTTCTGGCCGTATCGATTGACAACAAACCTTGAAGCTCTTGGGCCCATCCTTTACTTCGACCATCTCTCATGACGTCCGATACGAACTCGCCCTTTCGCTTCATAAGGATAAGGCGCCACAATATACGGTCGCTTGCTAAAGACGAGACTGGCATCAATGTGGCCGACCTATCAGCTTGCTGCTGCTCTGTTTGCGAGATTGGCATTGTGGTTACTGCGTCGAATGGAAGGATCTTTTTATTCTTGAAACTTCGGAAATAGAAGGCCTTCTCCTCTTGCTTGGCATGCTTCGGGGCGTATGATTGCATTGCTACGCTTGATTGAATAGACAATATTGGAGGGGGAGACTGGCATCGCCATAGTGGACCAATATCATTATCTGAATCATCATCTCCTAGATCGTTCCTCTGATCATCCTCGCCTATCCCGTTAGCATGTTCTTCTCTCCCAATTTCAACACTGTGTTTGTCGTTATCCCCATAATCAAGCTCGAGCTCAACGTTCATGTCGTCTTCTTCGCATTTATCTTGAGTCATATCATACTCAGGTCTAACGTTCATGGGGTCAAGAAGCATTTCATTCGCCCAGTCCGCCGGATGGTGCTTTCCCTCATCAAAATCGAAGTCCTTTAAAGAGAATTCGAGCCGAGGCAACTCAAGTCCAGGCATCATTGAATCATCGATCCCGTTCATGTTCTTGCGTATATTGCTATGGCGGAATGCCTGCATGCGATGAGTAAGACGGGCTCTCTGGTGGGATGATTTTGCATACCATGCCAATATTGAGCCATGCGTTGTTACAGTCACCTAGTAGGTATTTTGCTTTCCGACTGTAGATGCGGACAACACCTAGAAGGAGTTGACCACTAAGACGCAGGGTCATGAACGATGTGCCTTGTTCGACTATAGCACCCACGCTGCTCTCGATGTTTGATTGCATTACATGCGTTTTAGACAATTTGCGCTCCAGATTAGCCGAAAGCCATACCTGAGCCAATTTTCCGGTTTTTGAAAGAAGACTGTCGGAGTAGAACATCTCAAGTAAGTACAAAATGACAACTCTGTAATGTGGCGTGAAAAAATAGAAAAGCAAGCACTTATTTATACTGGAAACACACAGCATTTGGTAATACCCTTTTTCAGGAATTTGTAGCACATTCCAACGACGCCATAGGAACACCGCATTAGTCGAGTCTGTTAAGGGTAGCATATGATGCCCACCATTGGGAAATAACCTTGCCCAGATGTACCCTCGTTCAATTCTGAATGCTTTGTCAAAGATTCAATCTTGACCTATCTGACACATCTGTAAAAAGCGGTTGCGCTATTGAAGCGACGAGTAGCCGGCAAATAGTGGAACAGAACGCACGCAACTGAGAGCGAGACCGTTTGCTGTACTTGTTGGTTGACCAATCGGCCAAAATGTGAACACACTTTGGAACAATCCTATTCAGGTTTGTATATCATTATTCAACAGTACTTTTCTGATATTCTCAGCCGCCATTCGTAAATAGCTAGGAAGCAAACTATCAATTCTTTTTATAATTGATGTGATCAGTAATTATCAACTCAGTCAATGCATCTTTCAGCATATCTGATGTTTCACGGACTGAATCGCGACGGTTACCCAACAGACTTAAGCTAATTCGCTGAATTAGATTCGCCTTGTGAAGTAGGCAGTATTTGAGGCTATTACTCACTTGCCCCACGGCTGCTGCTCCGGCTGCTACTGCTCGAACTGCTGACCAACGCCTCCTCATGGAATATACCAGGGGAACGTCGTTCACAGAACGATCATCAGAGTAGCTTCTTGGCCATATGCATGAAATGCGCATGATCACAGTACTGTAGATATTGTCATAAGGTCGCTAATTTGTGGTGCTCTCGACTGCTGTCTGTACGGCGGACTTTTTGATGGATAGAGGCTATGGCAATCTCCGCCTAAGGTATACAGGGCTGGCTTGGGCTGGGGAACCGCTAGTAGAGATTTCACATCCTCTCTCCAATCTGACACTAGCCAAGAAAAGCGCAAGAGCGCATGTGGAATGCTATCTACCCACGTCTTTCGGACGTCAGCACTCCTAGATAGACTCAATATATCAATATGCCCCCATATGACCTCGTGTTCCGACATAGTGTACATTAAAGCACCATGTTATTCTAGCGAGTGCTCGAGATGGGGCTACCCGCAAGCCAGCGTAAGACCGCTATTCGCTTCAATTCAACTAGAGCTCATGATTCGTGGGCAGCACCAAAACTGCAAATTGGTCGGTGCATGGGACTGTATATACATAATTGGTGACTGCAACGGTACCGCTCGTTCACCTATTCAGCCTTCCAGCCTTTTCTAAGTCCCCCAATAGCACGTTGCAACCGTATACTGTTAGATGCGTTCAATCGGATTGTGAGATAAAAAGGGAGTTGCGTTGACTGAAATGACGATTGGGGCGGCAGTCAAGCGTGGTATAGCGCGCTGGTGTGGCAGTATTTTCGAAACGTCATTGCCTTGATAGTACTGCATTCATCACTCAGGGGCGTCGAGATTTTCGTACTTGATGTGAGTCTGCTTCGCCGATTACCTAAATAGATATAAGCGTTCCCTGTATAACTCGTCTCGTTTTCTGCTCTATTAGGCCCGCTCTACGAAGTTTGGAAAATATATGTTCCCTCCTGAAGTCAGTTGTCTTCAGTTACCATTTTCAAGCTACTAATTAATATTGTTGGAAACAGGTTATGGCAATCTCCGCCTCGGTAGGGCTGGGGGTGCGCTAGTAGAGTTTTCGCCTTCGTCCTCCTGATCATCCATCTAGCTTCAACCCATATACCATGTGCCATCATATGACCACCAGTTCCAAGACTAATATCAGTTGCCATTTCTCCGTACAAGGCCAAGCTACAGGCCATAGAGATGAGTGGTAAGCCATGTCAGAATACAAAGTCAGATAGGGCCATTTCAGAGGCCAGCTTCACAATCGGGCTATGGCAATCTCCGCCTATAAAGGGCTAGCCGGGTCAGAAGCACGCTAGTAGAGGTTTCAGCCTACCTACCATTTAACCATATGCCCCCATATGACCTTGTGTTCCAACATGCATTCTTGCATATATGTACAGCACTTCGGCTCCCCTGAAGCTTCTTTCACTTCACGCTCATTCTCCCCAACATCTCGGTTCTGTCCTTTGCTTCCTTCAAAACAGGTTATGGAGTGGCGACTTAAATTGAGCCGAGGAATGGGCACATGAAACTACTCATCCCTTGGACTCTGGGCTTAAAACATCCTCCACCGAACGAAATCTGGCTTTTTGGTCAATGATACATACGGTGGAAGAGCTGCGCATTGGAACCAACATGTCTCTCCAAAGTTACTACGCCGCCTTCGAGTCCAGAATTGGCTATTGGGTTTTTTTGGGCGGCACAAGGCACTTTGGGTACTATCAGCCGGATGCAAAGTGGCCTTTCCCTTTGAACACCGCACTCCGAAGGATGGAAAAACATCTGTTCGATTCGTTAGGGCTTCAGTCTCCTGCTGTGGTGCTTGACGCTGGTTGTGGTGTTGGTCATGTCGCTATGTACATGGCTCGCAGAGGTATGCTCGTCCATGGCATTGACGTTGTGAGCAACCACATCAGGTGGGCTCTACAAAATGTTCAGGCACATAAAATCGAAAACGCTGTCACTGTTCACCTCATGAATTATCAGAACCTGGACGGCTTCAAGGATGAATTTTTCGACGGCGTCTATACCATGGAGACGTTAGTCCATGCAACAAATCCTGTAAAGGCATTGCGCGAATTCTTCCGCGTGATCAAGCCTGGGGGTTCGATCGCCTTATATGAATACGATCATACAGATCTTGGCGCTGCTTCCAAAAACTTGCCAAAAGAGCTTCTAAAGTCGATGAGACAGATCAACAAGAGAGCATCGATGCCTGCATTCGAGGATTTCTCGCAGGGCGCCTTGCAGCATATGCTTGAAGAACAAGGCTTTCAAGACGTCGTTGTAAGAGATCTATCGGACAATATCAAACCCATGATGCGGCTGTTCTTCGTTGTCGCATACATACCGTACCTCTTTATAATTCTTTTCAGACTTCAAGCTTGGTTCGTGAACACCCAGGCAGGGGTAGAGGGTTATCGTAGTCTGGAAAGAGGCGTTTGGAGATACGTTGTTGTGACGGCCAAAAAGCCGCTCAAGAAAGCGTAGCAACCCAAGAAATAAGGAATTGAAAATGTTTTTATGGCATGTCCTACGTCGTATCGTATGAGGAGAGTTTGCTTCTAGTTTGACGTAGCCAGCACAAAGCCGAAAGACATTCGTTTATGGGAGACAACTTGAAGGGCTGGTCGCTAGGCGAATATTCTCGTAGACTAAGCATGTCTTTTAAAATCTAGGCACTATCTCATCAATAAAGATCACAGCAAGGTATGTAGACACATGCGTGCGGTAGTTGAATATATGTTCGAATATTGAATCGTATGTAGAAAGTTAGAGAACGAGAAAGAAGTACGAAAGCAATCTAGTCCTTTGTTGTGTTAGTATCCCTCAGTGGTTATGCGCCGGCTGATTCGCTTCCAACATGTCTGCTGTGCTCTCTCCCGCGCTCCACGTATTGATTTCAGTCTCAGGGATGTTGTTTTACGTGGGTTGTATCGGATAGTCCGAAAGAAATGAATTGCATGGGCACCTAGGGTTCTTCCAGATCCTGCTATAGCACTTTGCAATGGGAGTCGATGGTTGGTATGCAACTATTAAATCCATGAAAGTCGGCTGAAAAGATTCGTACTCGATCCCCATCTCGTCGGCAGCGGTATCATAGTCATCGGGACGACTCAATATATCAACATGCCCTCATAGGACCTCGTGTTCATCAGGTATAGTGTGTTCGAGGTGCTAGCGTTAGACGGATTTACTTTATGTCGCTATGCCCTATCTGTACTTTTTAATAGTCCATCGAATCCTGAGACGCAAGCTTTCAGAGTTGAATTAATCAAGGTTACGTTCGGGAGCGATGACATAGACGTTGCAAACTTAGAGATTTTGGATTTGTCCTAATTTGAACTGGCGCTTTGCCTCCCCTAAGCGCCTCAACGGCTCATATCCCGCCACTTTTCTTCCACCTCCATCCATTCGCGTCCTGGCATTTGACTCGCAGGTACGGGGGAATTCAATGCTGTTGGTACAATATTCCCGCCACGAAAGAGACGTCTCAGACTGTCCACGAGACGACGAATGTCGGTGTAATCTGTAGATACGTTAGATCAGTAAGCAGCATCCGAAGAAAAGTCTTCATTACTTTGCGCTTGAGCGGCAGTTTTGGATTGAAGACCGAACCCAATACCACACCCACAGAACATTGTGACGTTATTCTTTTAAATCAGCTTATTGGTTGTTGATGTATGACTCTATGAAGAAGAGGAAAAAGATTTGTGGTATATTTTAAGCTTATGAAAAATGTAAAAGTCAACGAGAAGCAAGAAGGGATATATCAAATTCACAGACAAAGAACCACTTAGGATTTGTGTTTATCACTCAAAGTGGCTAGTTCTATCTCCCATACCACTTCAGGACTTAGCCAGGCTTCTGTCGTTCTATACTCATCGGGAATTCCTATATTATCGAGCTAAGAGCTTACAGTGCTAAACAGCATAAGATCTGCTTCTATCATTCGTAGCTGAGCTTCACGATACTACGCGTTTTGATCAAATGGAACGAAGACGCCCTTGCCCTGGGTCGGCATCTTTTCCCTGAAAGGGAAACCTTGGTGCCGTCTAAGGGCTTGTGTCCGCTAGTCAGCAAATACCAGTTCCAACCACAAGAACTTTGATGATGAGATTTCTGTTGGCTCCTGTACCCCTGGAGTGCACGTCTTCAGATCTTTGATCGAGGCGATTCTATTTTGTTCTCATTCAAGCCCCTGCCGTGTGAACTGCCGCCCAGCAGGTCTATTTTAGACGACATAAGGAATATCGACTATTGAGGCTTCTTGGGAATGGAGTCGATAACAGTCGCCAAGGTAAATAGGCTTCATAGTGTAGATTTGAGTCATTACAGAATACGTGGAAAAAGCACCTTTACTGTCCTTCACGCTGAGGTGGAGTTCGAGAAAAGGATGCGCGCTGTTGTAACAGAATTCTTTGCACAATGTCTTGCCTTCAAAGACAAGAACTGTCGGACGCCTCTTCGTGTTGCAGCATATCGCCAATCATCGCAGTGAACGATATGCCGCAATAAACGTTCTGATGAATCTCATCTTCGCGAGCTTCCAAAAAAGCGCCCTGTCATCACCACTCTCTGTGGAAGCAATAGGAGCAATAGTAGGACAATAGGCGCAACAGTACATCAGTGGGGGACAAAAGTCATAGCACAACAAGCGGGAAACCTCGATTAGACTGCCACGCTTGTTGTGCTATTACTTTTGTCCCCAAATGATGGTAGGAGCAGAATGAGTGCTCGTCCAATTAGGAACATAGGATCATAGTAGTTGCAGTGCTACATTTAGATAGTTCTCTGCTGCAGGAAACACATCTCTTAGCAATCATCAGATTTACTCTTTGTCACTCTCGCTGTCTCACGAGGTCATATGATATATGGGTTGATCTTTGGAGGGCGAAGGTGAAAGCACTCCTAGCGCACCCCCAGCCCTACCAAGGCGGAGATTGTCATAGCTCACCAGCCTTAATCACGCCGTTTTCCTTGTTTTTGGAGTTTGACAGCAAACGGATCCGAACAGTGAAGCTCGATGATGCATCTGTCAGCACCCACCTGAATTCCTTCTCCGGCAGCCACCAAGGCCAATTTTGGCCTAGAAGTAAGCGACTGAGTCTATGGAGTGGGTGGGCCCGGCGAAAGCGCGTTTTCAGCTCAATCTGAAGGGATGAAGGGAAAACATGAACTGCCTATGCATCCCGATAATCTCCACCTTATTGTCTAGGCTTGTTGTTCAAATGTTGCACACGAACCGTGGATATCCTCCATCCATCGATCAAATGCTCTCATCCATGAATCGAACGTTTCATTCATGGAGGACCCCAACCACGGATGTGATGCACCCCATTGGTGCATATCTCTCTAATGGAAAGCCCCAACCACGGATCGCTGAAAATATCCATCAATCGTGCGTTATATAACCTTGCATTCATGGACAGGATTTATTGATCACAAATTGATGCTTATTTTATAATAGAAACTACATATACGTGAAGACCATGTTCGCTCTTCCTTTAATATATGCTTGACTGGCTTTACAATGTCTTCGGGTCACGTTCCTGTCGCTGATGCTGACCTCGCCGCCGCCGTCGATCCTACCTCTACCTCTACCCCTCTTACAGCTATTGAGCCTTTCAATGCTGCTACAAACTACGGAAAAGGGGCTGTTCTCCGAGATAGCAACACGGCGATCATGGCCAGAAACATCTTTCGCTACCAGGATGGCAAACTCCATGCAAACGTCAGCAAAACACATGCTCTAGCCCGTGACGAAGAAAACAAGCGTCAGCGACGTAGCAAATAGAAGAAAGGGGGGTAGAGGTTATTAGTAGTAATAAAATTGAAAACGTTGCTTCGTTATCACACGAGCATTTGATCCATGGATGAGGCCCCATCCATGGATGGAAGGTTCCTACTGGTGGAGATTTAAAGCCATCCATGGGTGGGGCTCTCCATCGACAAAACGTTTGATCCATGGATGGGGTCCCGATCCATGGATGGAAGATATCCACGAATCGCGTGCAACAGATGGCAGCAATATCCATCAGTGGGAACATCTCATCCATGAATGGGAACCCGGATTCGTGGATGAACGTATTTGATCCATGGATCAAATGCCCGTGTTATAATGAAGCAATCAATAAATGTCGTCTTTTACCCCTGCGCTTCCCTTTTTCCTCCTCTGCCTCCTTTTATCTTATTTATCACGTCGCTCACGCTTGCTTCATGAATGTAATTAATAACCGAAGAATAAGCATTGATTCGTAGTCAATTCACTCATGAATGAACATTTAGTTCTTGGATGCAAGAATCATCCATGAATGCAAGATCCGTACTCATGGATATTTTCTGCCATCTGTGGCTGGGGTCCTCCATGAATGAAACGTTTGATACGTGGATGCGGTTCCGATTCATGGATGAGAGCATTCGATCGATGGATGGAGGATATCCACGGTTCGTGTGATATCATCGATGGCGACGCGTTGACAACCGCCATTCCCGCTCCACTTGCTGATAGCATGCAGTCAAGCTAGCCTTTCTACTCACCAGACATGACCTTGCGAGGATGCAGGGGATGGCATAGCACATCGAGCCGGTCCCCAGACAAGTCTTCGTCCCAGCTTCCGTCGGCGCTGGGAATAGAGCCCAATTACAAACATAAGCATTGCAGGCGTCTGGGATCGCGAGGTGCTTTGAGCAAGTTTTTTCACCATGTGGTTTTGACTGAGATCATATCAAGGCGAAGAATCTGAGCGCAAATAGGGGTTTTTGATTCCTTTTGTTCGGAGCGTGGAATGCTCTGCAGGATAACATCCAACCTGCTAAGCGCAGTGTCATCAGAGCGGGTTAGTTGAGCGACAACAGAAGGTCAAGGTAGTGCTACAATGATGATATATGAGGGAGCGACTTTTAGAACAATTCAGCGCCCGAATAAACAAAGCCATGATAGTTTGCCAGGCTTTATACATTGTTGGAATACGAGGTCATATGGGGGCATGTTGTTGTTCAATCCGCATCCGGAGGCGGGTCTAAGACCATGAGGCAACACCATTTCGTAGCTTCCGATAAGAAATGCCTTCCAATCCAAGGAAACTCCGATACAGCAAAAACAAGACTGAAGTATAGCAACAAAAATCCCAAACCAACAGACCTGGCACTTCGTCAGCCTTATAAAAATGCTTCCATTTCAGTATAGGGCTACTGACCACATTGACCTCCCATCCTTAGTAACCAAATAGGCCAGTATAATTGCGCCACATAGTAATGATAGCTCGAATATGTCGAACGTCAAGTCCATGTTCTCGTTGCCCAAAACCCAGCCAAATAGGATTGAAAATGGAATGACAAGGAAAGCAAGTTGAATACTTGATTTAATCACAATGCCGATAGCTCGATTCATCTGACCATTGACAGCCGCTATCACGGTAGTCCAATGCTCGGCCGCATTCCCAATGGTAGGCAGAAGAACAAGTCCAACGAAATTCCTTGGAATAGTGCTCGGTTCATTCAGAGGGAACGCCTTGTTAATAGCCGTCGTCATAAAAACGGCGCAAATACTGACTAAGGCAGTGGATACGAGGAGGGCGCATACGGTAACCCACAGCCTTAGTTGCACTTTTCTGGGTGGAACTGCTGCATCCTGAGATGATATTTTCTGTGCTTCGGGTGTAGCTTCCACCTTGGCTGGCACGATATCGGAGCTTGCGTGAGGTCTGCGCAGGCGACTTATATATGCTACATACGCAATGATAAATAGAATAGCGTTCACTCGCGAGAAACGAGCTATTGTGTTGGCCATCGTAACGTCCGTTGTATCTGCACAGGACACACTCGAACATTAGGTTTCCCTTACATTGATGCTAAGTCAAAGAATGAAGAACGTACTCAATTTGTATAACGCTGGTGCTACAGTCCGAAATCCTGTAGGTACGGCGAAAATAATGACAGCAAGTAGCAGCAAGGCTGAGGATGTGTGCGCTAGCCCTTTGTCATATGGTTGTTCGCCATGATAGCGTTCACCTGCAAGAAAAGAGATTCCCATGATCAATGCCAGATGCATTAGAATGCGTCCAAGCAAGGACTCTCGGGCAATGTCCACCTCTCCATGCCCTAATGCCACAATCGCGGTGATAAGCTCAACTAGGTTGCTTTTACACTCAGCCCTGACGATGTCGGCAATAGCGAGACTTACCCTAACGTAGCATTCAAATGATCACCAGTCGCTCCCATATAGTGTGCAATTTGCTCAGTTGCGTAGCTCAGAATGGCTGCCAAAGGCATGATAGCGTGGGGCAAGCTACAAAGCAGCTGGGTCAATATTCACGTATTGAACAGTGGTACCAGGAGTAGCAGCAAGTTGATATAATGGGGTTGCATATGTGAGCGCAATCACCAACTTCCGCATCGGGTTTGATAAATGATGTCTAGAATGCGTACTTGTGCTTTCCTTAAATCTTGTGATGCATAGTATCGCCTGGCCGATCGGTATTTTGCCGAAACAAACGATGTGCTCGCAATCTGCTCACAAGATTGTACCGGGTCAAAAAAGTTATTGTAAAGCTTCCATTCAGTGCTTCACCCATTCTGTGCTCCAAGTTTCATCCAGCGCTTCATATATCCCAATGCCAGTCAGTACTTCACCCTTCACCCAATAAGGGCTAGCTTGACAATGACAATCTCCGCCTGTAGAGGCCTGGATTATGGAATCGGAAAATCGAAAATCGAAAATCGGGAAAATCGACATGGAGAAAATCGGCATAGAAAATCGTAAAATTGCTCATGTTTTTGACCAGCTACTTGACCAGCCACTTACCCAGCTACTCACTCAGCTTGCCTCAGAATCTCAGACCAGGTCACCTCCGGGTGCGGATTAATATTTGGCCGTGGGTGCACCCTCCGGAGGGGCTACCCATTGATTTACATCATTATATGCTGCACAGTAAGCTTATTCATGCTCCAAAACACATGCTAATTAGCATTTAGTAATTATCTTGGAAGTGGAAATAACACGGGGCATATCATATTGTTGCTGTTGGGAGGCTATCTAGGAGGTGGAAGGTGAAAACTCTACTAGCGGGCCCCAGCCCTACCAGCCCTATGAGAACATGGGGATACTGTAAAATAGGCGGTGCATTCCCATACGTCTTTCATCTCTTCATATTCTGTCAAACGCGTTCCTGCCTTACCCATCCACTGGATATAATCAGTCGCGTATGACCGATAGAAATAAAGGTGGGTAAGGTAGTTTCCACCCTTGATAGGGCTATGTAATATGGCTACGTGTACTCGCGAGTCGGTATTTAGTTTGTACCGCTTAATTGCTGGCTACAAACTAAATACCGACTCGGGCTCGCTGCATTTCTGTTAGAGCTAAGAAAAACAACAACAACGAGAGTACTTTTGTATTACGCGCCATCTTACCACCAAATGTTTGAAGCGCTTTGCTTTATAGATTACTTCATACCTGTACGATGATGCTAAATTATTGACGGGTCTCGCCTTTTTCGATTGTTGTGACCGCTTGCGAAATGAACATTCCAGAGGCAAATATGCAAATAAAAATATGAATTTAAAGTTCCTCCGTTGCGGAGCACGAGAAGACATTAGATATCATCGACACAATGAAATCAATAGTTGCTGTCTCTTTGTTGACAGGTCTTGTCAGCTCCATTATCTTGACTTCTAACGTCATCTCGCCTTTTCTCACTGATTCGATCTTGACGGTCACGACATTCTACGATGCCTGCGAGACTTACTGCTCCGAGTGTGCAAGCATGACCCAGGGTGTTTCCACCAGCCAACCCAGCTCCGACGCCAGCCTCACCACCACGAGTGGCATATCTACCCAAACAGACACCGTCGTTGAGACTTACTGCTCCGAATGTGCAAGCATGACCCAGGGTGTTTCCACCAGCCAACCCAGCTCCGACGCCAGCCTCACCACCACGAGTGGCATATCTACCCAAACAGACACCGTTGTTGAGACTTACTGCTCCGAATGTGCAAGCATGACCCAGGGTGTTTCCACCAGCCAACCCAGCTCCGACGCCAGCCTCACCACCACGAGTGGCATGTCCGCTGAAACAGACACCATTTCCAATCGTCACAGCTCAGGTATCATGACCACTTACACCACAATATACTCCCAAACCTGCTCTACTGGTTTAGAGAAGGTTACCTATACAGTCACTGAATCTTGCAGCATCCCTAACCAAGTACGCGACACGACCTACGTTCCACAAGGCTTCACGGTGACCACAGTGTCCTGTACTGTCTGTGGACAGACGCCTCTCATTGCCACTCTAACAACTCCAGCTCCTCTGAAAAGCAGTTCTGATTTGAATTCCGCGTTAGCTGCTTCGACTGGATCATCTTCTGCAAATCTAGCTATCGCCTACTCTACCTCTGTAAGCTCTTCAACTAACGAAGTTTCAATCAATGATCTCAAAGGTTCTTCGTTCCAGGAGCCTTCTTCGACAGCTAAGAGCTTCGCTTCTGCTGTCAGTGATTCTATATATTCTGTAAACGAATCAACATCGGCTGCTGCCAGTACATTGCCGGCTGCGACCCCGAAAGATCGTATTAGTGCCGCTATCACAGCAGCACCCACGACAATAAGCACCGCTAGTGGTACTGCGCCCGTTAATTTCACCGGCACCGCATCGAGTTTGTCGATCTCACTCGCTGCAGGATTGACGATCTTGTTCGGGAGCTTATGTCTTCACCTTCAGGTCTGAATAGGAAGAGAAGATCGCGAACATCTAGATAAGAAGAGGTGAGCACTCATTCCTTGATTACATTCAAGCTTGACTAACGAAAACAACAGGCGTTTAATTTCTAACACACGTTTTAATCCTTGTCGAGTTGAGCATGAAGTTCCGAGGTCAAAGAACTTATACACATTACATAGCTTCTCTAAAATTGTATTATTAAACTAGGCTTTAATAATTGGAAAGTTTCATGAAGAAAGAGATTGCTTCTCAATGTCATTACTGTTTCCCGCATGAAGCCTTCCCTTAATCTTCAAAATATATATTGATGATAAAAGTAAAGAAGAAAAAGGAAAACATAATGACTCTGTTTGGAAAGATGCTTTGAAGACCGCCATGGCATATGCCTACCAAACGTTCACTTCAACGACAAGCAAGTCAAGCAGATCTGCGTACAATGTCTGCGACGTATTCAAGGTCATAGAACATACATAGATAATTTCACTCGTTGTGTATACACTCTCGTCTCTAAAGGACCATACCTAACAGTTCGATCCCCGACTAGTAGTAATTTGCCACCGAGTCGTGAACTTAACGACTCGTAGGCCCCATCATCAAGTACATCTTCGCACGCGAACCACACCTCATCACGAATTATATTTCGCGACACGGAATAGCGGGTCAAAACGGTGCAGACCAAAAAATCCTAAATCGGCGTCGGTCATTTTGTCCATTTAAGGTTTCTGCGCGACGGTTGGTTTGTCTATCTGACAAAGGCAGTGTGAAGAAGCTAGAAGGCGAGATATGTTTTGATATTGTATTTCACTACCAGGTACGAAGCATGCGCCAATGTCATGTTATGTAGCTATGTACAAAGCTGAACTGAAGGTCATATGGGGTATATGGTATACGGTATATGGGTTGAAGCTGGATGAAAGGGGAACGAAGGTGAAAACTCTACTAGCGTCCCCAGCCCTACCGAGGCGGAGATTGCCATAACCCTGGTTTCCAACAATTTATTCATTTGTTCTATGCTTGTAACAAAGCACTTGACAAAGGACTGCATGAAGCAATGAACTGGTTATAGAATGAAAGCAGGTGTTGAACACTGAGTTGGTCACATACAGCTTCAACCTACCTACCAAATGCCTTCCTTCACTGGTGCGCTACGAAAAGGGGCTAAGTCCAATTTTCTGAGAATACTAATTACTGTTGGTAGGAATGTACCGCCTAGTTTTAGCATGATATAATCCACACATAAAACCGTATAGCCACTCTTTTTGATAACTTATTTGCAGAAATATACAAACCACAGAGCTTGGTTGGATTCGATACATTAGTACGTGGATATTGGCGAAAAAGGCACCTTGTACCAATAATTGCTCCTCATATTTCACTATAATTTACGTGTCTAATTATGCACACTGAGGCTTTGATTGCGCCAACAAGCTATGTGGCATCACTACGGAAGCAAAAGGCAACCGTCTGGTCCGATCAAGCGCAGTACAAAGAACCAGGTGAAGCGAAACAACGAAAGCATGCTAGGAGGCGAGCTGCCATAGAGTTGAGCAGAAGCTTGCCAGCTTGGGTTGGGAATAAATTACCTGATCGATTGAGTGCCAGCGAGGTTGAGGAAAGCGAGCGTAAACCCACACCTGCAAAACCTGTATACAAGCCATATTCTGCAGTCAAACCAGATTTACCTGCGGAGCTGGAAGGGACACCGGTAGAGAACCTTAAAAAGCAAAGATGAAGATATGATGCATTCAAACGACGAATAGATACCACTTCATATATCGAACCACTTCATGGGGCCAATCTTTGAAGAAAACACATTCAACAGCCTCATGTCACGTTTAGTTGCACGCACTTATATGATGCTTAAAGTCCCGAGAGCGCTCTTTACGTGATTTGTCGCCGAAGATTGACATTGTGTAATCGTAAGGTGTTCGTTGCAGAAATAATTTGACATATCATATCTTTGAAAGTAAGCACGCATTTTGGTCACCGCTCAAAAAGATCAAGAAAGCCGTCAATGATATTTTCATATCGATTGAGATCAGCCCCAGAACGAAATGCCTCTCGAAGAAGGTTCCGAGCAGCGACCTGACAGACGAGCGCATTATCATCATGCGCCAAAGTTCCGCTAATGTTTCGCAGGCTGAAAGACTCATCCCCATGCCTCGCAAGCCAATTTGTACGATCGTTATGTACCATACGCAGAATGAGCTCCTCCCGCTTGTAAAGCTCTGCAAACAATATTAATTCTTCCTGAATACTAAGCTCCAGCACATTTTGCAGCATGTTTCGCTGTGGTAGACTCGCACCTTCGAAGCGCAACTCATCGTATAATTCAAAGTCTTCCCGTACGCCGCCCGCAGTATACACGTCGAACGCGACCGCTAAATCTTCTTCAAATTCTCGTTCAAATCGATCAAGCTCTGTTTCACCGTATACTAAGGAAGCCGCAAAATTTGCGTCGTCTTCGTTGTCTTGTAAAAGTCTTACAGAAAGGCTCTCGTCCTGTTCGAATAGAGATGTTCGACAGATGGGGCATGTGTTCTTGGCCGTTTTCTTCTCCGACAGCCACTCATTGATGCACTCGCGGTCATATATGTGGGAACAAGGTAACATGACGGGTTCTTCGTTGTCGGACTTGTAGATAGTGAGACATAGTGCGCATCTTCGATCTTCGGCAGCGGCAGGCAGAGAATCTATAGAAACGGTTGGAAGTAAAGCGACATATACTGATCCAGAGATAGTCTGAAGCTTTGCCTGACGTTCTATCTGAAGGCCGTCTTCAGACTCAATAAAAGGGTTGAATATGCCCGTTTCTGATATTGCAGCATTCGATGTGACAGCGTTTGATGAGCCGATGCGGAACATATTAAAGAAATTTTACTGAAACGTATGTCTTTGACGAAGAATCATAAAAGGCAAGCAAAAAGAAAAAAATACTTACAGTGAAGAAGTATTTGACCGAGTCTTTCTTCAAACAAGTCTAATTATGTACAAAGTTGTTATTACTTAAAGTAGAAAGATTTCATCACAAAGAAAATAACGTTAAGCATTACTACGGTTACGGTAATTCGTGAACGCTAGCCCTGCTAGCCCGGGGCCGCTCAAGATCGCACCTTTTGAGCAATTTGACAGCTTGGTTACCGAATTGTTAATTGAATCACATTTCGCATTATAGAGTATATGATGCACCCCATTGGTGGATATCTCTCATCCATGGATGAAATGCCGTCATCCATGGACCTAAGGATAATCGATGGATCTAAGGCCCGATTGATGGAGAGCCCCAACCACGGATGGCTGAAAATATTCATCAATCGGGCGTTATATCCATCGATGAACCTTGCATCCATGGACAAAACGTTTCGTTCATGGATTTATTGATCACAAATTGATGCTTATCTTTTGATAGAGACTACATATATGTAAGACCGTGTTCGTTCTTCCTTTGATATATGCTTGACTGGCTTTGCAATGTCTTCTAGTCACCTTCCTGTCGCTGACGCTGATCTCGTCGCCGCCGTCGATCTTACCTCTGCCTCTATCCCTCTTACAGCTACGGAAAAGGGGCTGCTCTCCGAGATAGCAAAACGGCGATTCTGGGCCAGAAACACCTTTCGCTACCAGGATGGCAAGCTCTATGCAAACGTCAGCAAAACACATGCTCTAGCCCGTGACGAAGAAAACAAGCATTAAGGGGGGTAGAGGTAATTAGTGGTAGTACAATTAAAAACGTTGCTTCGTTATCATATGAGCATTTAGTCCATGGATGGAAGGTCCCTACCTACTGGTGGAGATTTACAGCCATCCATGGGTGGGGCTCTCCATCAATAAAACGTTTGATCCATGGATGGGGTCCCGATTCATGGATGGAAGATTTCCACGAATCGCGTGCAACATATATTCAGTCTGAATATCAGCTTGCATTATAGTATATATACAGTTTCAGCTATATAGGTAAAAAGGTGAGCTTCGTAGAGAGCCATGTAGGGTACTTGGTAAGGAGCCATGTAGGGTGCTTGGTAGGGAGCCATGTAGGGTGCTTGGTAGGTAGATTAGTAGGTAGGAAGCACTGTCAAAGCACTGTTTGACGCGTGTTATGCGCCCGACCGACGCGTGTTTGAACCATGCAGGGCGTTCGGTAGGGAATTTGATAGCGTGTTTGGTAGGGTGTTTGATAGGGTGTTCCGAAGGTAGAAAGATGAGCTTAGTAGGGTGTAGAAAGGGTGTAAAAAGGTGAGTTTGGTAGGGAGGCTGGCATGATGTTCCGAAGGTGGATAGGTGAGCTTGATAGGGTGTTTGATAGGGAGTTTGGTAGGAAGTTTGGTAGGGTGAATGGTAGGGAGCCATATGGAAGGCTCGATAGATTGATTACTAAAATGCTACTTAGCATGTGTTTTGAAGCATGAATAAGCTTACCATGAAGCTGAAGCATATAATGATGTAAATCAATGAGTAGCTGGGCGAGTAGCTGGTCGAGTAGCTGGTCAAGTAGCTGGCTAGTAGCTGGTCGAGTAGCTGGCTAGTAGCTGATTGAGTAGCTGGTCGAGTAGCTGATTAGTAGGTGAGCGGGGAGCTGGTCAAGTAGCTGGTTGAGTAGCTGGTTGAGTAGCTGGTCGCGGTTCGAGGGTCAAGTTGCAGGTGCGCATGCGGTGTCAGCTAGAAACCGGGCCCTCGGCCCACTGCCTATTCGGATTTCCTTGGTGACTGCTTAAAAAAAAACATATATCAATCTGTTTTCCTTCTTGTCTCCTTCCATGTGATTGCACCGGAACCCTAAAAGACTAAGTTCCTTGGCCAGATCCTCGCAATAATCGTCCCGGTACGTCCCCGAGCTCGAAGTGGCCGCGAAAATCCCCCTCGTCCTTGCATCTTATTAAAAAGGAAAGGATCTGAATAACTTGGGTGAAAGCCAACATCGAAGGACCCAATACGAAGCGTTGTAGTCAGCCAATAGCACTCTTTTCTTGGAACTGGAGGTCATATGGGGTATATGGTATATGGGTTGAAGCGGGATGGAAAACTATCTAGGGGGAAGACAGGTGAAAACTCTACTAGCGTCCCCAGCCCTATGTAGGCGGAGGTTGCCATACCCCCTGTTTCCAACATCTTTTAGTCGAAAAAAGCCGACAATGGCTCTTCACTTGCTTCCTCACTAGGGTTGATGCTAATGGTACACCTTGTCCCAGCTCTTCTGTCTACGCTCTTTCTAGACCGACCCCTATACGTATTGCTCTCGCCCTGTACAAGGTTTTCACTAATCAGTGTCAAAGACTACAATGCTCGAGTTTGGCAATATTCGCAGTGGACCCTAGGTAAGTATGATGTAGACTTTTATGGAGCTCGGGTATATGAGTGGTCTGAAGAGATAAAATATGTGTTTTGCATTGCCGACTTCTCCACCAGATTCCTTCAGATGCCTTGCGCAAACTTTTCTGTATTGTTCCGTGGCTGAGGGAGCACAATACCTGACCAGTGGGTAGAGCATGGCCGAGACCCAGCTGTTCTGCCTTGCGGCATGGGTTCATGGAGTGAATGTAGGTGCCTGGCGGGTGGTGTTGCCTGTGGGAGACAAGTGAGATGAGGGGGGTTGTTAAGATCTAGATTAGAAGGTGGTGATATGGGTTTCGATGGAGAGCTCAAGCTTTGAGGTAAGAGTGTCGAGGATAGGTGTCGGTAGAACAAGCGGGCATGCTGAGATCGTTGGAGTAGGTGTTGCGGATGTTGGTCCAGGATATTGTGAGTGCGTGCCTGTATAGGATTCGTATGCGTTCTGGTGGCCGTACATGTCTGAGTTGGGTGCAGAAGGTGGCTTGACTAGGAGGTGGGTTTGGGGCGTGAGACTTACGCATTTTGCTCTGTGTAAAAGAAAAGTTAGTATGTCCCCTCACCCTTTACAGTCCCACGTTCATTGAGCTTCCAGTCATGGCGTTGTGTTGTCGTGAGGCAGCATGCTCGAAGTTTGCTCCTCTATGACTCTCCCAAGAATCTTGGTCTGTACAACAGGATTTTGGCGCTGATATTTTATCATCGGAAGTAGAAAGGGGTCGAGAATAGGGGTGCAACGATACCGCCTTGCTGCTGTCGCCACCCAAACCTAGAAGATCAGGAGACCAAGGTACCTGGAATTCCCAACAAAGAGACAGGTTTGCAGTGAGTATGGTAGGTGGGTCTGGCTGGAGCTTAATCTGTTGTGACTTGCCACCGGGAAGTTGCATCGCTTCAACAACTCAACAAATTTGCAGTAGATTGCTCTCGACGCCACAACGAGAGCTGACTCCGCTAGAATCCATCTCTCAATTTTTGTTTGCATCCACGCTTCAATCCACGTCCCAAACTCCGTCTCCCAACAAAGCTCCACCTCCACCTCCCATTCGAGTTAAGATATGCATGCAAAACATCCACTTCTAGACCCTCTACTCACCTCCTTCCACCGTTGCTTGCGGATTCATCACGCTCCAGAGGCGAAGATGCACCTACTTACGTATAATTCTGAGAGACATTTCACCTAGCTGAACATAGATCCACATCTTCAAATTTGATTCTGATGTCGAGGAGCTTCCCGCCATTATCCGTCTACCCAACCTATCCATAGGGGAAGTTAGGATTTCGCTGATGGTCGCAACAATCTTCAGCGAAACCCGAGGCGTGCGTAGGTGGGTGGGTGGATAACTGGAATGCCGAAAGTCTAAATCCAAATCAGAAATTCCTACGTATAGACTCTCTAAAACCATTACAAGAATTTCCTTCTTGTTCAACCCACGTTTGAACCTCGCACCAGGATGCCGGAGGCCAAAGATGCTCAACGTGACACTTCACCTTACAGGACCTTATCTGTCAGCTTTAATTACTGCTTCTATTCTAAGAGCTTCAGGTTTATTGTTCCGGTACCTTCTTTGCTCCATATGGAACGCTACAAACAGGCTTGGGGGTTCGACAGCACGTCCACTTCGCTGTCTTCCACTCCCTTCACCTCTTGCTCTTGTCCCATCCCGATCTTGAGCCCGACCTCGATCTTCTTGAACTTGGGGTGTCACATCGTCAAAAAGGCCCCCCGAAATGGGAGGTGAAGCCAAAGACATGGCGACGGCGGTGATGGCGGGGCTGGCGGAGGTGGCGGAGGTGATCATGACGGAGGTTGTCATGACAAAGGCGATGATGAGTGTCAGAAGGAAGGTTTACAAGAGTCTAATTGGTATGGGGAAGGTTGTGGAGAGGTTTGAAATCATATGTAGGCTCTTGGATTACCAGCAAATTTTGGTGTGTAATTGAGTAATGCGCAATGGAAATATTCATGTAGTGAGGTGTGGGTGTACGGTATCTTTTCCCTTTGTAAATCACTCACACCTTTTGAGACTCAATTCTGCATCAAAAACTCTGCGAGACTAATTGTGCCAAACACAGTCAAGCTCCAACATGTGACCCACAACTTTCACATCACCACTTTCACAACAGCCTATTCTGAGAATAGAGGACGAGAACGACAAAGACCCTTTGTCAATAGTTCCTCTCAGATTATCCTCTCCACCAGTCGAATTGCCAGCATCGCCAAGACTCCATGTGTCGTTGTTCGTATGAGATATTGTCTGTGAACTCCCATTAGCTTGAGGAGGTGGTAATGAGACATCATGAACTACCCGAGAGGACGTGAAGGAAACAAGCAAGAACAGTGTTGCAATGAGGAACTTCATTTTCGTTGATGCTGCCTAATGGGAGGGGTTGAGAGTCGGATAGCGATCTGATTGTGCGCTTCGCCCCACGGTTACTAGGCAGCAAGGAAGCCCAAGCGGGTTGCGTATCATCTCTCACTCACGCCATCTTTGCTGGTGTGGTGCTCACATGGTATAGGCTCGAAGGCCTGCTTTTGATGACATTTTATATGGTAATAGTCATAGCTACTTTGTTCTTCAAATTTTAACGGGGTATCATCCAAGTAAAGCATACCAACGAGTCCTCCTCGAAGGCTTGATTACGTGTTCGATTATCCGTAAGCAGCAAGGCACACCGTAGCGTGATCGTTTGGGTCTGATGACCGCGCCACCATTGTCGTTTATCTTCTCCTCTCCGCATCTTCGAGGCGAAACAGAGCAAAACAAGCTTGTGGTATATATAAGATATACTTGCGGACTTGCTGTATCATCGCTAATATTTTGTTTTGAAGGCCATTGACGAAAACGGAAGATACGATGCGATCAGTCTAGAGGTTCATTCCGCCCTGTGCCCAGGTCCGGGAATAAATCGCGGTGATGCTTTTGGGATTACACGAATATATACATTTATCCACAGGTACAGCACAGCGCCGATGTCAAGGGATTGAATCAAGCAGAATCAAATGCCCGGCTAAGGTAAGAACAAAATATTAGTTATTGCTTTCAACCGAAACCACCAAACGTGTATTGACTGTAAAGTTTTCAGATGTCGTCATGCTTTGAGAATGATGCCATGTCAGCCATGAATATGTATTTGGAGGGATTGGATTGCGCGTCCAGTGCTGGTGAATAAAGAACTTTTATCTCCGATCTTTGTCTGACAGTCGAGTCATCTGATATCGTATATCCACATTAGTATGTATGTCGTAGTCATGCCCCCCTCCAGTCCCAAGTACAAGCCATGATGCAAGATCCTATCTTCCCTCTTATCCCGCCGCTTGTGCAGGAAACATAGTTAGACTAGGGACCATTTAATGTGTCTAGATTGTGGTGAAGACAGTGACGACGACAGTGATGCTGCAGTAAGTTTTGGAAATTAGCTACTTGCCCTCGATTCAGGTTTCTGTAGCCCTATCATCACCAAAACTAGATTTCTCTCCTGCCCACGTATTGCTTCTTTTCCTCCAAGTGGAGGTCTTCCCCTCGCCTAGCTGGCAAGAAGCTTGGTAGGGGCTGCATGGTTGGTGGGAGCCGTGTGCTTTGATAGGGAATGAGATGGGGATGGGCTCAGGAGCTTGGTGGGAGCCGTGTCGGTTAGCATGTGTGTACGAAGGTTACCCTGGAGCGTTGAGCATGAGGTAGTGAATGTGCTGTATCGTCATTATGACCAAGAGCGCGTCTGTCCTTTGTCCAGATGGTAAGATCTTGGCAAAAGGCGCTCACCGTCCAAACTCAGTGATTAATACCTTACTGCAAAGCTCAATCTGATCTGCGGGGCCAGCGCGGTAGTAGGATCTCGAAGGAGAATCTTTCAAAGAACGTTTATGCTGTGCGACGTCGCCGTCACTTGTGCTCCCGTAGTCCTCTCTCGGCATTGCCGCGCCTTTTCAGCGTTGACATGAATCGGGTACGGCGGGAATGTGGCGTACAGCCCCGCTGCATGACGCAAAGCTTCTCCAGGATGCTATCAGTGAGGTTAATGTGATCCAAACTTGGGTCTCATTACCTCATTATTATGAATGTATTGGTGTATTGTAACTGGGGTTTGTGGCTTCGATCCCAGCAATCAAACTCTACGACGATGCACGTCGATTAGATCGGCTAGTAGTAATCCATGATGACCTATGTATCTACGTAGTACAGGATGAGCCACATTACATACGTAGTTCAGTCAACCAGATGCTTGGCAAAATAACCCTAACGACTTAAATTCCGACCAGTAACTTTGCGTCTTTTCCGTACAACGACTTATCAAGCTAAGGTTCGAGACCGTCGACTCAACCACCCTCCTTTTTGTCCTCCTTCGCCTTCTCTGTTTATCTTCGTCGCTGCACCTGTGCGACAGTAGGTCTTCGGCGGGTTGGGTGGTGGTATTTGCTGTTGCAGAGCGGGCTGTGAAGATCTTTCTAGAATGTTGCTCGATGTCGTCATGGATGGAGGTTTCGGCGATGCTATCTTACTGTTGATGGCAGTGCGTATGGCGGACAAGGCTCTCTTGCAGCCAGGTGTACTGGCTTTTCTTGTCTGTCCTGATCTTCCCGCAGGTCCTTCGGTTAGACGTGGGTGGGTTAGACCGAAAGATTCATCGAGAGCAAGGTAAAGGAAAAGCCGAGTGATGAAGGTTGGTATGTCCTGCCCACGTGGTAGACCAGTTTTCATCGAATGAGGCCAAGCTCGGAGCTCGCTGCCTTTTTCGCAGGTTTCTCGCGCTCCGTTGTCACTATATCGCCACTTCTCCAACTCTACCCTCATCAACTCGACTCTCTTTCCGTCGCTCTTTCGGCCCTTTCTGTGAGCCTTACTTCCGGGAGTAGATTCCATTACTGTTTCCGGGGTCCCGGTCAGCAACTTAAAGGCTTGGTGTCATCTGCGGGTCTATATACGTGTGACTGTGCTAGTTCAGAATTTACAGTATGCACCAATATGTATCGTGAGACAAAAGTCAATTTTGATGGGGCAAACTATGGTCCCATGACTTGGGTCCTATGACTTGGTCCTATGACTTGATCCTATGACTTGGTCCTAGGACTTCGATTGGTCAGCACGATAGCATCTTGCGAGGGGGAAAGGAGGTGGCTGTTTCGTTATTTGCATGTACGAGATCCGCATTGCATTGTCCACGGGGCTTGGGCAGTCGTTAAATTACCATACCTGCGGCAACTGATCCGTGGCTATAAAGACTTTACGATCCCGCACCCAAAACCATCGGCAAGGGCTTGTCACTCATTAAACACTTTAATAGCACACAATGCCAGAGGAAGGAAGCACCGGTACTCTTGATGACGGCTGTGTCTGGGTTTTTCGTTCCTTTCGTACCCTTCTGCTGATCTTTTACGCTTCAAGGCATGTTGGGCGTGACTCACTCAGTGAAAACCAACATCACTAAGCAAAAGGAGGAGGAGAAGAATGGGACATAGTAACACTTGTTCCTGGAGGATCGCAAGTAGGTAATGCAATGTTAATGATTGGAAATGAGAATTCGAGTCTGTTCACTTGGAAGATGCTTGTGACTGGTAGGATTCATTACTCGGACCGATAAATAGTTGCTGGATCTGAAGTATTTGCAGGTGCAGGCTCCCTTCCTACAGTGGACTGGGGAAGCTGTGTTTACACTATCCCGCATGCATTGCCCATTATTTATTCCAAGTATGTCTGTTCCAAAAATAAAATGTGCATAGCAGCGCGGTTGAAATGTCTATGTGACTATCATATAAGACATTTCGAAATTATGAAAGCTGGTCCTGCGACGTGGGCTTCCGTTCGCTGTTTGGCCACCTGGACGCGTGGACTTGTTGTTTGGCCACCTGGGTAGGGTGGGCTTGGCCATATGGCTAGGATGGACTTATGTATGTGAAAGTTAGCCACTTTGCGGTATTCAGAGTAAAGCATTCAGAGAGTGCATCCAATAGATCCCACAGTTTAATGATCTGTAATGGTGGCGTCGATGTTCTCAGAGCCTGCATAGATATCGCCTTCTCGTAGTTTGTATTGGAAATTCGGATCAAAGATCCCGAACGAGACGGTTGTAGACGTAGCGGAACAAAAGAACCCCTTTGAAACCAGCTCTCATCATTGATTTTTTAAACTCTACGATGTCTTCGGTAAAGACCTGGTCATTTCGATATAAGGCAACAATCTTTCTTCACTGTAAGCTATGAACGGTGGGCTACTTAGACGACCTGTTTGATTGAGATAGTCCAACTGACGCACGACTTGGGTTGACTCATCTTCTGCGTGCACGGTATTCTTGCGTGTTCCAGTCTGCTGCTATTTGCTAAGCTTGTTGGAGAGAAAATGGCGTGTCCGCCAGTACGTTCCTTTTATCTTCTATCCCGAAGCATCCTTGTGTATGGTAGCGAGTTCAGCAGGGGTTTGCCAGTTCCGTTAGAGGTACTCGAAGAGCTTATCGTCTGCTTTGTCAAGGGCTCCCCTGTGTTTTCACCTTACTCTACCTTCTCCGCATGTACTCAGTAAAGGTCAAATACACGCTGATATAAATGGCCATGAGAAGTACAAGCTAGATAAATAGATACTGAAACCTCTGAATGGCTAACCGAGCCGCCACTTACAACTGCGCCGAAATCTGCCTGTTTCTGAAGCTTGATGTACATAGACTAGCCAGATATAGTGGCACAGCAGCCGCACAACACACTCTGTGAAATGCTTTAAGTGAAGTCGTCCTTTGGCCAATCATGCATCCACCTGCGGCCGAGCGCGCTCAATTCCCATTGTACATAGATGAACAATCGAGGATGGAGCTAGGGGATCTATCTAGAAAGATAATCTTCTTTAAGCCAATAATTGCTCCAGTGGCACAAGCTTGCTCCTCGAGGGCACAAGCACCAAGCCTTTCCACTCATGACATTCAAGTAGGCACAACAGCTCAAAAGCTCCCAAGAGCGGGTGGGCGTTGCCAGCATTAGTTAGATAGAGGAAGGAATGGAATAGAACAAGGTCATTATAAGGTCATCACGACCAGGCTTCACCTCTCTCGGAGCTAACCCACGCTAGTAGAGTTATTTCCGATAGATGGGTAGAATATTTTACTAACGTGCAGCCTTAGCAAAGTATCAACCGTCATCGGCGTCCTGAAGATAGGGCTTTCAAACACTCAATATCGTTGACTGACCTAGCAAGTGACGGTGCGGAAATATTCCTCAGGGGTCGATCGGCCTCGAGGAACCGGATCGAGACTGTCATAACGAATTAGAGATAGACTGATGACAGGGCATTATTGATAGTGCTAATGGTTGCGTTGCCAATGCCCGACGGTACGTCTAATGTCGTACGAAGTGACCGCCTCAGGGATGCCGCTGTTAGACGAAGGCAAACCACTTGAAGACTTTATGTCAAGGAAGCTTTGCGAACCGACCCCAAAACTCGAATCTATCCACAAAACTCTCCGTCTTAATCAGAGGGATGTAAAGCCGTTTCCCGGTTTTCCGTGAAAAGTGTCTTCGTCTCCCTTCTCATTTGCCGCGTATGAAGCCTTTCGGTGTTCCTTGAAATCATTTCTGCTTGAGATGACGGTGGATAATTGGAACATGATCCGGTGAGATGGGTAGACGGGATTGAGAAGCCCAGTTGAACCGTCCATATAGTACGCCACCTATCGTTAAGATTCTTGCCTTGGGCAAGCGCTATAGCGCATGTGAGACCGGCGTTTGTGTTTCCAGTCTCGTGTCACACACAAACCTGGAAATGGCTCAAACCAATTTTTAGAATCGAAATCAGTACTTAAAATGAGCGGGCTGATTTGGCTAAAGATGGCGATAGCGGCGCAACGGGTATATGGTGTATGGGTTGAAGCTGGATGGATAACTATCTAGGGGAACGAAGGTGGAAACTCTACTAGCGTCCCCAGCCCTACCGAGGCGGAGATTGCCATAACCCTGGTTTCCAACAATATCAACTTCAGTAACTGGGACGCTAAGGTATTTTCATGGTTTCAGCCATACTTTGGCGTTCATTGGTTCTTCTATCAGGGAAGGCTGTTCAAATTTGTGCGTTTAGAGCAAGCAGAAGCGAAAGCTACCTGGGGAATGAATGTCAATGCAGTTTGTGAAACCATTAGGTTGACATGCATCGGACCATCGACTCAACCTATCAAGGATGTCATTAGGGAAGCCCGTGGTTTGTATTTCGACAAGAAGAGTGCTTGCACTGTGGTTCGAAGACCAACACAGTAGGACCGTCGAAGAGGTGCAGGTGATCCTTGGTCTGTGGTTGGAAAAGGGCCATCTCGATCTATGATGACGGTTGTGTTGGAGCAGAGCCGGAAAACAGCTGTCTTGGAGGAAATTAACGAACTCTTTACTTCCCGCCACCTCTGAATGGTACGCCGACCGAGGAATCTCTTATAGACGAGGGTACTTGTTTCATGGTCCTATACAGAAAATTAACAGCAGCATAATCCGATCAGAAAATCAAACTTTCCGGCGGCAAAGAAATCTCTTTGTCAACGCTTGAAGCTATTGCAGGCAAGTTTGCGAAGCGCTTGCCCGAGTATTCCCTTACGCATGCTAGCATTCAAGGACATCTCTTGCAGTACAGTACTATCGAGCTTCGGCATCGTTTTATATTTATAGTTCTAGTGTTTGGGCCTACCTGGCACCTCCAGGCAGTCTTTCAAGCATGTGATCTAGGCTTTCGGGCCTGCTCATGCTTTGGAGGCCGCTCAGAAGCGCCAAGAAACTCCCTCTATCTAAGCGACTGAGTACATGGAGTGTGAACTAAAACCAGGTGTGGATGGGTGGGAAAATCGATGTTTCCGGGTGTATCCAAAACAAGAGGGATGCTGTAGAAAACAGGTGGGCATTGGCCCTATATACCACAGGATCCCCTGCTCAGGGGTCCCCCGGCATGTGCCACCGCTACTACCTAATCGGGTAGTAACACCTCCTCCAACAAGCGCTTGTCGATAGCCCCCAGTCCTACTGGCTCGATTAAAAAAGTCCCTAAGATGCCTTGGAAAACATAGAGGCCTTTGAACGATGCGTCGCTTTGATTGAAACGTTGGTGGCCACTCTTGAAAATCGGTTTATAACATAGTACGCTGGACTCTGTTTAAATCCATAAATTACCAGAATCTACCAACGACACCAAGTCGAGCCAGCAAACGTATGAAAGCGTGCTTGATAGCTTGGCAATTACCACGCCGGTGGAGTGTTCGTTGCTCGTACCTAGAAAGACTGTACAGCACATCCCCCTCCCTACCTGCACCCCCAAAGCCAAGCAATCTCTGTTGGAAACAGGTTATAGCAATTAGAGTTTTCACCTTCGTCCCCTGAATAGTTATCCATCCAGCTTCAACCTATCTACCATATACCCTTTATGACCTCCAGTTCCAAGAATCTCTCCAATTGCAACCGCTCTCGCAAAAGTCATGTATCTAAGTTTATGAACCCATCACGTAGGTAATCTCAAACACCAAGCTGTCGAGGAATGGTCCATGAATTGAGTACACCATAGACGGACGATACTCAAGAGACACCATTGAATTGTTCCTAATCCTGCATCTCCCATTGCGAAAAAAAGAGTCCTAAGCCTCGATCTGGCTGGACCACCTCGATAATAACCTAATAAGGTCGGATTCGGGTCCTAACAACATATATCGGCTGTTGGAAAACGAAGTGATATGGGGGCATATCAATATTTTGGTTGTTATTGTTCGCAGGCTATTCTACATGAATGCAAATCAGTCCACACGTAAGGGCTAGAGCCAGGGCCAGTATAATCAAAATTCCTTACAATATAGTAAGGCAGTGCCGATAGAAGTATGTTGGTAAGTCGGATTTTTGGTATCTAGGAGGCGCCGTCCGGAACGGGCTATATCGAGGAATCTATACATTAACCAAAGTTTGGTAGCCCGAGTTTGTCAGTACCCCTCAATCGAACTTAATACACAGCTAAGTATCATTCCTTAGTATCTGAATATGCTAGCCTTTGAGCCTTGAGAGACGAATGTTATAGGGCAAGATGACGGTCGACATTCCCAAAGACCATATCAAGTACTTAAAGAAAACAGTCCGTGGTCAGTATGACATTCATTGCTTAGCGGTTGATAACACATATTAAATAAACAAATGCTGCAGAATACTGTATAACGAGGAGTGATCTTAAACGATTCACGAGTCAGGATGAGTTATACTGGTGTACGAGTATAGGCCCTTGCATGTCACTCTTGTGGATACTAGAAACATTCAAGATCCATCGAGAAACTCAAACGGGAGAACTAGAGCTGCAGACATGTGCTGAGCTCAATGGTAACGAATCCTACCTCGAAGAAATATTCACAGAAGAACCCTCATATATTGGTCCAGAATTTGTAACGCCAGAGATATCTATAACGGCTGATCGGGCGTCTATAGCGTCTAAGTCCGATTGGGGAACTATAGCATCCACTGCTGAATCTTTATCTCCGAATGTCGAGGGAATAACGGGGCCAGACTGCGAGAATTTGATCGAGACAATACGTGACAAATCGTTGTCATCAGTATGGGCCGTAAAGTGGCTTGAATTGGTCATCGATGAAGACATAATATTCGGCAGTGGCGCGATGAGCAAAGTCTACGTGGGTTTGAACCGTGACAACGAATTACTGGCGATTAAGCAGAACAAAAGAACGTTGCTCAGCACCGGAGAACCGCTTGGAAAATCAGCCCTTAAGCAGGAAAAAGACGTTTTGATGCAGCTCGGAAGACACAAAAATATCGTGCATTATCTTGGTGAGATATCAGTAGATCCTTCTTTCAGAATTGTGCTTGAATGCCTTGACGCCGGTTCCCTTGCTCACCGGCTGGGAACTGACACCGGCATCAATGCTCCCCACGTGGCAACGGAGACCATTGACGCTCTCGTCCACATACACGAGAAGGGAATTGTTCACTGCGACGTTAAGCCTGCCAACATTATGTTTAGTAGTCAGAAAAGAGTCGTACTTATCGACTTTGGTAGTGCTGAATTTGTCAAAGACGCAGTTAAGAAGGAGAAATTCCGGGGCACTTTAACTTATCTCCCACCTTGGTATCGCTCAAAGAAAGACCTCATCCGCACAGACATAGATATATGGGCTTGGGCACTGACTATGCGACTCGTTTTGCAAAAAAAGTCGCCATTCAACGAGAAACTTGACCGGAAGGAACTTGAAACAATTGTTGGAAACATGGTACAAACATCAGGTGAACAATGGAAACAACTTCCGAGTGCGCAAAATCTACAAGTCAATCTACGTAAGGCCTACCCCACAACTCACTGTCGCGCATTGACTCCAGTTGAACTATAAACGTATATATGTTTGGGCAGAATAGCGCCCTTTGGTAGCCCCAAGAAGCCGCCCTGAGGTGCCCAAGCGCTCTAAACAACTGGGTGGAAAAGAAGATGAGCCGCTTATTTAACCTCTTGTTTTCCATCTACTGGCCCTACGAACGGCGTGGTGGTGATAGAAGAACTTTTGTTCTCTCGGCATAAGCGCCATTTATAGGAGGGCCATAATGTCCCGCCTTCTGTTCTTCCTCTTCCCCAGTCATGCTCTTGTTGAATAGGCCTCTGGCAATTTTCGCTTATATAGAGCTGGCAGGGCTGGAAGGCACGATAGTAGACTCCTGTTGAGCTTCAGCCTACATATCAATGCCCCCATACGACCTTGTATCCCAACAGCTCTTGTTGACAGCCCCGCCGCCGTTTGACTCCCTTCGCTAGCGGCCACGGATGCTAAGGAGAACGAAGGTTTCGTCAATACTGGAACGCCACGGAGTAAAGCTTTCACGGCCAAAGAGGTCATATGGGAGCCTCCATGGGCAAAAATCCGAACCTCCAAGCTCCCCTTTTTGAAGCTTCCAAGCTTCCCCGGCTTCTATGAGAACCATTAAACATGGAGCTTTCTAGCTCCCCCGGCTCCTACATGAATCAGTAACATGGAACTTCATGTCCCTTCGGCTTCTACATCAAGCAATAACATGGAGCTTCTTGCTCCCCTGTCACGTGACGTGGCTTCCAAGCTTCGGCTCTGAAACCTCCTAGCTCTTGAATCCTGACAGTAGGCTTCCAAGCCTGTTGACCAGAGGCCTATCCACGGTTCATATTTGAGTCCACCGCTTCCCTCGCTCTGGAGGCACATATCCACGGCTTAACATGACTCATCCGGGATGACCTCGTTTCTGGCTCGTTTCTGGTCCATCCGGAGATAACTGATGCATCGCTTCATCTATCCACGACGACTGACTTTCTTCTGTTGGAAATGGTGGAAACAGGGAACGGTACTGTTACCCCTGTGGTTAGTAATCTCCGCATTGATCCGGCGCTAGTGGATGGGTATTTACCCTTCGCCCACTTCTTTCCTTCCTTCATCCGTATGCTCTACCTACTACATAGTTTAGTCAAATATATCTATATGCCTATCTACCCTCGTGTCCTCGTATACCAAGATCTTCGGCTCAGTAGCCATCGGCTACGTGAACCTGGCTTGACTGCACCGCTTCCCTTCATCGAAGGCACATATCCACGGTCTTTTGATTGGCTCTATCGCGTAGAGGCTTTGCCGTTCAGCTCTTGCTGCGTTGATCGATTTCTTCACATAGAGGTTCATTGATGACGACGAAAGATATGGCTGGCGAATTATCGTACTCCCAAACGGAATAACAACATAGGCAGTTTGCACTAACCCGGGCTCATGACCTGTTGAAAAACGAGGTCATATGGGAGCATATTGATATTTTGGTTGTTGCTGTTAGGAGGCTATCTAGGCGGACCATGGCAATTTCCGCCTTTGTCTTCGAACTAGAGGTCATATGGGGTATGATATATGGGTTGAAGCTGGACTAGCGCACCCCCAGCCCTACCAAGGCGGAGATTGCCATAACCTGTTTCCAACACTTTATAGGGCTGGCAGGCTGAGAGGAAAGTAGAGTTTTCAACTTCCACCTCCTGGATAGACTCCTATTGAGCTTCGACTTTAATCAATACTGAATGAAACACTTGAGGGAACACTGACGAAGCACTGATGGCGCACTGATGGAGCACTGAATGAAATACTGGGTGAAGCACGAGCGGAGCACCGAATGAACAAATGCATGGAGCAGACATAGAACAATAGATGCAGTACTGAACGAAAGATGTAAAATGTGGGGTAATAGTAATCCCAATAAATCTAGGGTAGGTATGTTTAGGTAATATATAGATACTATCTCATACTGAGGTAGTTGTTCCCGTTTGTGGTCTCATAGTCCAACAACTTTCGCATTGAAATATGGTTCAACGGATACCAGATTATCGTCAATAAGGTGGCAGCAACAAAATCTGCACCCTTAGCGATCCGACATTGATCCGGCTGGTATGACGCTTGATCAAGCAGTGGAGAGGGCGATTTGACGCTTGGTGGACTGATGATGCTCGATAATTCCATACCAGAAAGTCACCGATTGTCCGTAGGAACTTCCAAATGAATCGCCGACCATCGACACGCTCGACACGCTGGCTAGACATAAAGTGTAAGAGAGACTGGATTGTATGACATGCAAGCCTCAGAATTTTCCTTCCTCCTGTCTCTTGGAACTGGAGGTCAAATGAGGCATATTGTAGATGGGTTGAAGCTGGATGGATAACTATCTACCGAAAGCTTTTCCTGCGCCATCTCCGCCTACTCCTAAATAGCTATGGCCTCGTATTCAACATTGCCGGTATGGACACTAACAGTTGAGATCAACATTCCTTTTATTGACATTGGTGCTTCATGACCGGGCCAACATGAGTTGTTCTTATGTTGGAATACCAAGGCCCCTATAGGGCTCGGAGCGGAGATTACTAACCACAGGGGTAGTAGTACTGTTCCCTGTTTCCAACACGAATGACCGTAGAATCGGTGGTTTGTAGTGGGTTGAACATGGCCAATAACATATTCACACCAAGTAATTCGCTTCTTGCTTCTGGAGTTATCCCCTGGACCTACTGGTAGCATCGATGGTTCTAGATCCATTGCCCGTCATTTGTCGGCCATTCACAATGTATGATTTATCCTCTGTCATGATTACTCCTGACCCATTAGATGAAAGACTAGATAGTTATCTTCAACCTATCTATCATATACCCCATATGACCTTCAGTTCCAAGACATATGATAGGGGAAGCACTTTTCAATTCAATTACAATTGACTAAAAGACCAGTCACCCCCGACCCTTTCACTTTTCCCCTTCACCGCTTTCCTCCCCTTCATACTATATACCAAGTCCCTGACACATGCTTCTCACCCTCTACAGCCTCCTCATCGCGCTGTCGATGACCCATCTGAGTCTTGACCTGCATATTAGAACCATTGAACGATTATCTGGACTTTTACTTTTATGACATGCAATAGAGCATTTGACATCGGCTTTGTAGCAAGCACATCGACGCGTCTGAAATCAGGTGCTTCCATCCCAGCATTCAGAATGAATCGACACGTTCTAGATATTACTTTCCTGAGTGACGACGTCATGTAGAGTCATTTTCTTAATAGGAGCTGAATCCGGTGTGCTCACATCAACGTTATCAATCACGGGCATGAGGTTCGAAGTCGAGTAGTTTATATTCTGATACTTCATGTTCTGATTTGAATCTTGTAGCTGTCTTCGAAGACCTTCAGAATCCTACTCAGAGCACGTTTCACGTCGGTATTAATTCTGTTCAAAGCAGAAACATTGACACTAACCTTCCGAGAACAACGCGTGGTTTGCTATACCTCTTGGTATACGAGGACACGAGGGTAGATAGGCATACAGATATATTTGACTAAACTATGTAGTAGGTAGAGCATACAGATGAAGAAGGAAGGAAAGAAGTGGGCGAAGGGTAAATACCCATTCACTAGCGCCGGATCAATGCGGAGATTACTAACCACAGGGGTAACAGTACCGTTCCCTGTTTCCACCATTTCCAACAATACCATCGAACGATACGTCCTTTTGCGTGCATTGTGGTTAGTCTGCTTTCGAGTTCGTGAGGCTGTTATTGAGATGTAGAAACGTATGAAGATCAGATAAGGTGCCAACATATTGATACCCGCATCTGCATTGGAATTAGAAGGCGTTGTAGATCGTTCTGCTGAGCCTTCTATTGAATCTTAGGCTATTTCCCGATTAAAGCTGTTGGAAACAGGGGAGTTGGTAACCTCCGCCTCATAGGGCTGGTAGGGCTGGGGCCCACTAGTAGAGTTTTCACCTTCCACTTCCTAGATAGCCTCCTATCAAATGCCCCGTATTACCTTCAGAGAAACTTCGCCTTCAACTGAGCGGTAGCTAAATTGACGTCGAGCCTCTCCTGAGCAGCAGCAAGGTCAGTGACAAGCTCAAGCATAGGAACACGAACTTCTGTCTGTGCAGCTAACTGCTCGATACTAACAAATACGTACGTAGAAGGTCTTTCAACGATTTCCGCCATGTGCCTGTAGACCATTCATGAGCATCATTTAGTGTATCTATGGAAAAGCACCATGAAAAAAGACTCGCGAGTATTCTCTGGTCGCTTCATGTCAAGAAATGAAAAACTTGCTTGTCACGTGTTACTTATCAACCGCCTTAACGGAGTACAGAAATAACCGCAGCAAGACACTAAGAAAACATAATTTTTGAACATCGAACATTTTTCCCTAAAAAGGTAATAAAAATTGTCTTGAAGGCTATATAAACATGTTCACAGAGAATAAAATGAGGGTTTATAGCTTTTCGGGATACATGAAGCCTAATACTATCAGTTATCTCATCACAACATTCGTTCAGCAACGCCTCTTAAGGGTCAACGAGATCTGTAAGTTATGTTTCCTTATGCATACTCTTGTACTGACTTTATAGGGATTGCTTTTGCCTTTTTGTTTACTATACTTTTTCCAAAATTTACATTTGATGTTTTCACTACTAAGCTCGATGGCTTCTTAAGACTTAATATGCCAATATTCCAAGTGTGCGTTTTACTGGTCCCTTTTGCATCGTTTGTCGAGTGGTTTGTGAGCCGAACTTGGTTTAAAGGGCGCGGAGTGCAGTTCAACCTTTCTTTTACTTTAGTGATATGTATTTTAGGAACATTCACCAGCTTGTTATGTTATCAAACATCATTTGTATCTCTTTTATACCTAATAGGACTTCTGATATCTTTGCTACGATTGAAATTCCACATGGCGGCACACGGCGCTATTAATACTACAAAAGCGTAGTTAATGGTGTAATATATTTTATTATTTGTAGTGAAGCCTTGGGTGTTTTTCAAGGCCTTATACTTCAATAGGCTGCTGAGTAGGATGGCGAGAAGTTAAGACACTTGTTGCATACGACTACGATTACACATAGCGAATGATTGGTGGTTTTAACATCACGAATTTACTTGTAAAAATTCTTTAAAGATTTATCGGTTGCGCAGCAGATGTGATGAGATTGAGTAGCTGCTGGATCAGTGTGTACGAGTTTATCTATACAATACTGAATATACTTTTCAATCTGCTTCTTGTTGGCTTCACCCCGAGCTGCACCTGACAGAACAATCGAAACTTCTTATTCTGGTAGAGCCCGCGGACGAGAATAGAACAAGTACTCCGCAGCATAAGCTATTTCAAATGTTTTAGGCATGCTTTCACATGTTTCGGGCGCACTGCCACCCACAGTGTGGATTCGATATACCTCTTCAACGGCGCTCATACTGGCGGCTAGAATCGTTGAACTTTTAACATCAAGCTTCAACCATGGTACTGCACTAGTCTCTGTTGCCGCCCCTGGTGCAGTGTTCGGAGCTGGATGGCTGAAATTCAGCGTACAAAATATCTCGCCGTAGTTGGACAGGATGAAGAAAGGTGTCTTTGAGTCGCTGAAAAAATGGTGGCCGAAGATCATTTGCTGGGAAAGGGTCGAGGAGCCAGCTTCGAAGGCCGGGCGCAAGAGGGCATCCGGCAGGGCTGACAACTGTTCCGGGTCTGCACCCGCAAGTCCTGTAACATCATAGAGATTTGCTACTGCACCGGTTGCTTCAGGTTTTGAGCTGCGAGAGTTGCAACTGTAGTTCTAATGAAACCTCTAAGGACACTTTACTGATATAGAAGTGGACGTGACTACTCACCTGAGTTCCCAGGCCAATACCAATGCGGTAGATTTCTGAATTAGGTGATGGTAAAGGAAGCCCTTGTCGACGGATGCAAACATTGGGTGCTCTACTTTGGACACCGTAAGCAGGTCTCAGTAAAATTATCAAGGCAAGTGGAAGATACATTGTTGTTCTTGTTTTGTTGTATTGGGTGGACAATTTATATGAATTCCATATCCCTACTTAGGAAATTCGAGATCATTACGCATTCCTGAGTTTTGCTTGGCAAACAAATAATAACGAGAGATCTGCATTCTTGATCAATTGGACCTTTCCTTATCTTAATACTTTGAACCACAGTCGCATTATCTCTCTACAATCGATATGAAGACTACCTTCGCTATTCTTGTGGCATTTACAGCCCTCGCTTCTGCTGTCCCAACAAAGAACAAGTAAGCGATGCGCTGCCCCCAATTGCGATTGGATGCCAATTTGACATCTGTTCAGCCTGATCTCTGTCCGTCAGGCTTTGCCCGCTGTCACTGATGCGGACATTCTAAACTATGCCTTGACCCTCGAGCACCTTGAGAACACATTCTACCGTGATGGTCTTAAAAAGTTCACCTCAGACGACTTCATCAAGGCCGGTTTCTCCGCCGATGTTTACAACAATATCAAGATCATGTCCAAAGACGAGCAAACCCATGTAACTTTCTTGACCAGCGCTCTCAAGGCTGCTGGTGCTCAGCCAGTCGCTGAGTGCGTTTACAACTTTGGTGTCACCGATCCCAAAATCTTTCTTGCCATCGCCTCCGTCCTTGAGGGTGTCGGCGTCAGCGCCTACCTTGGTGCTGCGGCCGATATTATGAGCAAGAACTACCTCACCGCGGCCGGTTCCATCTTGACTGTCGAGGCAAGTCACTCTTCGTACATCCGCACTGCTATTGGCAAGATCCCCTTCCCATCGCCTTTTGATGTTCCTCTCTCTCTCAACGAGGTCTACACTCTGGCTGCTCCCTTTATCGTGTCTTGCCCATCGAGCAACGTCAAGCTTTCACTCAAGGCCTTTCCCAGTCTCAAGTTGGACCCTGAGATTTCTGCCAACATCACCGCCGGCACCACTATCACTCTTTTGACCCCCGACTATTCTCTCAAAGCCGCTGATGGAAGCTCGCCGATCTTCGCTGCTTTCATCACTGTCACGGGACCAATTTTCGCTCCGTAAGTGTTTAGCCCTTCCATAAAGTATTTGCCAGTATCTAATCAACAAATTCAGTGCCAACCCGGTTACTGGTGGATTCTCAGTCAAGGTACCAACTGCTCCAATCGGCACTGCACCAATCAATGGACAGAGCTACGTTGTCTTGACCGGATGCGACACCATCGTCACCGATGATACTGTTGCTGCCGGACCCGCCATTTTTGAGATCTCCAACCCAAAGTAAGTGCGACGCAAATGTCACCGATAGTAGTGACAAGCCCGTTTGATACCATTGTGTCGCGTTTCTATACTACCCTTATTTTAATGTTGCATCAGAGGCTCGTGGCATCAGTCGCGGACTCAATGGTATACCTACCCTAATAGAAGTAATTTACTGTTCATTTCCACCGCAATATTTGTGCCAATAGGTGATAGATGAGTAAATTTCTCTACCGCTAGAACTTGTTGAAAATAGGGGAGTTGGTAACCTCCGCCTCAGAGGGCTGGTAGGGCTGGGGCCCGCTAGTAGAGTTTTCACCTTCCACCTCCTAGATAGCCTCCTAACAACAACAACCAATATATCAAAAGCTGGGGTAGCTGGGGTAGCTGGGGAGCAGTGGGAGCAGTGGTAAGCACTGCCCACTAGCCATATTGGGACTAGCGCAGCTCAATGTAGAAAAGCAGACGCCGGGAAATGGCTTTACTTCTTGGACTGGGAAGCAAAATATCTATTGAACGGCGTGAATGCATCTGTGTTCATCTCTGATTGATCTGAGCTGGTACGGCACTAACCGCTTTGCACGAGTTACACTACGTCGGACCGAAGAACGAGGCCATATGAAAGAAAGGTGGAAGACGAAAAACTCTACCAGCGGGCCCCAGCCCTACAATTCTATGAGGCGGAGATTACCCAAAAACGCGGTTTTGCCCTACCCACCTACTCCGTAGGACTGACTCATTGGCACCTGGCCTTGGGCTGCCAAAAGGGCCATCTGCCCAAAATGTATATATGTTTATCGCCCGACGCCCACATCCCTTGCTGAGATCTCCTTGGCGCTTGCATCCAGTTCGATTTTTTTAATGGCAGCTCAACTAGTAAAAACTTCATCAATCAATGAATACCTACATCAATTAGCCTGGGCTCGGAGCGGAGATTATCAACCTTTGCAGTATAAAATTACAAATGTGTGTATCGCTGTGTTAAGATTATGGACTCATACCTGAACAGGCTACCCTGGGATATGTGTTCACATTTCGGTGAAAATGGCCGAGTGTTTCACAAAACTGCTAGTAGTATAGTTCCCGAAAGCAAGCAGGATGCCCAAAGTGCCGTGCGTAGGATATGGAGAGTCAACTAGGTGACAATTCCTCCTACCGCCGATCTCTGCGTCTGTAACTTGGCGTGCTCATGTAACTGATCAAGATAATCGAGATTGCCAGACATAGAAAAGCACTTGACATAAGGAGGTAGCAAAATCTGTAGACAAACGTAAGTGATTTCAGAATGAAAGAACATGCTCTCCAAAATCCTGGGGCCAGTTCTAATATAGCAGAAAATGACGAATAACGTGCAACCAAATACTTACAAAATGAAAGACACAACATACAAACAAAAACAATAGCGGCAAAAAAGAAAAAGATTGATATGCAAAAGAAATAGATCGAAGTAACCATGATATAAGCATTGACAGACGGTTTGTTTTCTTCGTTCATGTAATAAAGCATTGAGGATTTCCTATAACGGCTTGTGCTGTTTGCGTTGGGCTTCTACCTAGTCCTAGACCTGGAAACGGAAGGTAAACATGCAAGAAGACTAAATACGATTAAGATGTGACAATGAAAGCTGTTGGAATGGATAGGAGTCTACTGGCGGGCCCGTAGCCCGACCAGCTCTATAGAAACGAAGATTGCAATATCTATTTTTGCAGCCTTTTTCCAGGTAGGGACAGTGGTGCTGCGACTCATGAAAGCTTGACGATTCGACAAGCCCCGGGTGTTGGAATACAAGGTCATATTAAAGCTGAATAGGAGTCTATCTAGGAGCGAAAGGTGAAAACTCTACGAGCGTGCCTTCCACCCCTGCCAGCCCTATATATGCGGGGATTGCCTATTTCGGGTTTCAGGGGTTTTCCAACAACGCATGCCCATGATTTTATGGCACTCAGCATCCCAGGAGACTTTTTCGCGGGCCGTTGCAGCGTGAACTCGATCTGCCAGGGGAGTGAAGGTATGAATTTGATGGGTTCGGGTCGCAAAAGCTGACTAAAGAAGGGATTTCTATCTTCTTCAGCGAGTTCCACCCTTCTTTTAAAGGTCATCCGTACAGAAGACAACAGATAAATAAGGAGGTCAGTCAGCCGAGAATGCGCTCAACTTATCCCAGGAGTTCAATTCAGCTTCGTGGCATGAAGGATCAAATGTAAAAGATGAGGAAAAGGAACAAAGCTGACGGACCCTGACTTCAAGCTGCGGTGAACATCAATAATTTCTCGCCTTGACGCGGAGAAAGAGGTATCCAATGGTGCAAGATGAGAATCTGAAGAAGAATGCTAAGCAGGAAGCACTGAATGGTGGCCACATCGCAAACAGGTACTGCTATCAGTGCTAACTCCCTCAAAGTCTTTCTGGTGAGAACAAAGCTACAAAAGCGCTCTGTACGTAAGATTTCTGGGGTGTTGAAATTCCCCTGGCCATCAAATCCACGAAATTGAATCCCATTTAAGGTGATCCGAGACGATTTTCGCGACCTCGCAGATATTAGAAAACAAGGTCATATGGTGGTATTTTGGTATTTTGTTTGTTGCTGTTATAGGCTATCTAGGAGGTGAAAGGTGAAAACTCTACTAGCGGGCTTCAGCCATACCAGCCGTACAAGGCGGAGATTACCAAGCTCCTTATTTTTAACAGCATATAGGTATCAAGTACGTGAAACTAGTAAACAAGAGGCCGGTTATTTCAGGGGTCAGCTGAAGAATGAATACGCAAGACGCCGGCGAAAGTTTAGCCCAGGAGTACGCTGATGCTTCTTACCACTGGACCACTGAACCACGCAGCACTTGGCAAAAGATCATCCCTAGGCACACTACAGAGGTTTTGCCCCACAAAGGCGGGCAAAAGGGCTGTGTGACATATGTGAGGCTCTTAATTGAATGGTCAAACAAGAGCAACAGCTGAAGTAAATACACCCATCAATCAGCGAGCAAATACCAAACACGCTAGAAAAGATTTTTCCCGAATTACTATGAAGGAAATACAGGCTAGAAGCGCCGAAATGCTCTGACGATGCGAACGGCATAGAATTCTGTTGAAACTCTTCGTTCACGGAACCGGAAGCGGTATTTCCCCGTATCAATGCAAAAGTGAAAATAGAGGAGTAATAGAAAATAGAGGAGTAGTAAAAGAAGTAATCCTGAGACAAACTCAGTGCTATCAGCAGTGGATATCGACCGTCTTCCGGGGCCAGCTAACCAGAGTTTGAACAGTATACGATGCTGACTCAGTCCCGGGTTGGTAGGGCTGGGGCTCGCCCCCATATGACCTCGTTTTACAACAATTCGAATGTCCGATAATGTTCTTGGGGTGGAACCTGTTCTTTATAATGGCAGTAAGGTGACACGCTGGTACGCTAGTGTAGTGGAGTCTTTGGGGATAATCTGAAGTTCTATCGTCTAGAGAGTGACATGCTTAGTTCTGATCGATAAGTATGACCTCAGCCGCTCTGGGGAGAGATAACGAGGTTGTAGGAGTACGGGGCTCACTTGATGCTCCCTCGTGACAGCAGCCCTTGGTTCTGGTTCAACTCTGTCTACATTGTTCACATCCTTCCAATTCAAGCTAGCCCTACTCCAGGCCTCGCCCCAGCGCCGGATTTTGCTTCCATCACTATTTACAACGTTGATCGTGTGATAGACAAGAGGCCCGCTGGTAGCGGTTTTCGTCTCGCGAGCGCGAGGATTGCTTACGCAAAAAGGTAGAAAGGGTGCATTCACACGCCTCGTTTGCCCAAAGTGTGCGAGGAGTCCCAGATTTTCCATTACTTCCCGTAGTTTTTCTCACCGATCGTTTTTCGGCTAGAGATGGCACCTCTAGTCCAAATAGTCGGGTGCTCGAGGATATATGCGAGTTGATATCCTATGAAGCAAGAGGAGCTTCCTGTGGCTGGCGCGCTCAACCCCCCACCCCCGGGTCCCCTCACCTCTCCCCCGACTTATGCATACAGCCAGCATAAGTCCAATAAGTTGTAGATGTACATAGATTGATGCGCTGACCCCAACCTCACCGCCTCGCAGTTGGTTGTGGATAGACACATGCGCTGCCTTGGATCTAGCCGCCCTTGTAGTGATTACCGATGTAGGGGTCGGAGCTGAAGCACCAAAATATCGCCCGCGTTTTCGCCGATGGAAGTGTAAATCTGCTACTGCATAAAAGCTACCTATGCATTTTACATAAGGAGCAACGGCAGGTTTTCTGCCGCAAACTATACGTCATAACTCCCACTGTTGCTCCCACTATTGCTCCTATTGCTTCCATGCTTCAACACTTTTGTGCAGAGGTGAATGCGACTGCCTCTTCCGTTTAATGCTCACTGAAAGAAGAACATTGAACGAGCCTATAGGGCTAGGGCCGCGAGTAGAATCGTTACCTTTGACCTCCTAGATAGGCTTCTATTTTAGCTTCAACCACCTACACAATGCCCCTATGTGACCTCGTATCCCAATATTTCCTTACCCGGTTGAGTGCTGCCGGCAGCGACCGAAGAGGCGATGTTCAACCATTTTTGAATTATACCTGCGTCCATCGAGCGCTTCTTGGGGCGAATCTGGTACGATCGTCGGTGAGTATTAGCTGCATCAGGACAAACAACGCCACCTCGTAACTGCTAGAGAAGACCAGGAACAAAGAGTGCAGCGGTGAGGTGACGGTAAAGGATGGATTGGGGCCAGGTGAGTCTTTCTATGAGTAGTGGTAGCTTATGCAGCTGGAATACCTACCTTACTCTCTGGAAACTAAGGACCGCTTATTGCTGGCTGGAAATCAACTCAAAGAACTACAGATAATCCGGCAACCATGACTTTGTTAGTGTTTCGTAATGTAAAATTAGTTCAATCGTAAGACTGCATACAATGTACGAGGGAGAGCCATCTCATTGCTGAGAAGTTACGAGAACTCTACGAAACAATCAATATCAATGTAAACACATCGTGAACAATTTTTATCTCATAGAAAGCCTTCTATATGCTTCATCTGTGTTTTGTTTATTGCTTCCGTCAGTACTCTACTCGGTACTCCATTCAGTACTCCATCAGTGTTCCATGTTTATATATGCTTCATGTATGATTCATGTATTGCTCCACCCAATGCTCCATATTTGCTACATCCTAAGGTATCTCCGTCCAATATTTCATATTTAATCCATGTAGTGTTTCTTTTAGTGCTTCATCTATGCTTCAACACTTGTTATAGAGACGACGTATTGTAAGGCTGGATACGGCCGTGTGACAACAGTGAAGGGTAAGGCCCGGGGGCGCACCACAGTAGGTGTACGTAGATAATAGAGTTAATCCGTAGGGAGGGAGAAGGATATATGGCCACTCGGGGGCAGGGCCGCTATACCCCCAAGGGTATAGCGGGGTTGGTCCGACGTCAGTGCGTGTTGGCATTACGTCTACCTAGTTACGTAGCTACGTTCCTCACTAGCGGTCATTGGCATGGCGTGGCATGACACGTATATGTAAAGCAGTCTTCATACTCAGCTATGTAGCACGCATTGAAGCACCTTCTTACACGACTTAAAAGAAATAATCAAGCCGAAGAGCTACATTTGAGAAAGAGATCGAAAGCAAACCTGCCAAACTTCCTGATTTCAATTAAATATCGGTAAGATTCGGTCAAGAGCAGCTCGGAGTCAATCAAGATTGAGCGTATTGAAAGGCATCATACATGGTAGTCTGGGGCGACTACCCGGCAATATCACCATATTTGCAGATTGAGGCATCCGTTCAATCCCTATGACCTCGTAATTACGTCGAGTCAGTACAATCAATTAATACGACGCCATGTAGCCTTTCAGTTCCATTGAACTCGAGTTAAAGGTACCAAAATCATCGAAATAACCTATCCTGACGTTTTTTTGTTTTGTTGTTTTTCGAGTAATTCGTGAGTTTAACGTTTTAGTCGTTTCTTCCGTCATACTAAAACGACCTTTGGAAAGCAACTCTTGAAAAAATCTTTAGATAAAGTAGATGCAAGTATAATGGTCCAGCAATCTCACTTTGTACCAAAAGCTGCAGTTGATCCACTTCTACTCAACCTGAAAAGAATTGTATTTCCGGGACCATGTTACGTTGTTAGCGGAGCACATAAATTTACTTTATGGTGTAGAAGCGAGAGCAGTAATCGAGTGACAATAAAAACGTCTCATAAAAGTATTAAACACATACATCAACCAATCTTTTATCCCAAGGAATTGTTTGACAACAACTGTTTATGCCTCGGGTTTGAACCCCAAAATTGTGATCTTGTGTCGGCTCCGACGATAGTGGTGCGCCGATTACATGATTGGCATTTGCTGGTCACATTACCGGCTGAACAAAACTTGTTTGGCATTGATCTGATCTGGTCGACCTTTAGCCCATACGCAGATCTTCTGCTGCGCACGGATAACGCACTGGGAGTCATTGAAATCTGGGACAGCGCATTTACCTACCTGCATGGAAAAATCGATCACGGAGGAGGAAGTATAATAGCATCGATTTGGGACACGCAAAGATTGATTACCCTAAACTCTAATGACTATAATGTTTGCATATGGAATGTTCCATCGGCAACATTACACGCCTCCTTCTACGTTGAAGGAGCAAAAGCAGTAAGTGTACATGCGGACGTTCTAAGCTTTGAGATCGAGCTGAACAATGGCATGACATATCGAAATGTGACGGAAAACAATGGTGTGCATTCCGCCATTGAGCATGTAACCAAACCAGACATCTGGACCGTATTCAAGAACAGAACACACGTCGTAGGTTATTACAATGAAAATCAGCTAAAAGCCGATATTGTGACTTGCAAAGGCGAGTTGCTGGGTACTATCAGAATTCCAAAATCAACGGCAAGTTTTTCTACGTTTCTGGAAGAATTCGTAGTTGTTCTCGCTGCCGGATGGCTATCTCTGTGGTCAAGAAATGGAAGTGTGCTTTTATATACCTACTTGGGCAACCAGCAATTTTCAAGTGTTATCGAAACCGGTCCGGGCTGTTTGGTGGTTCTCGCGGATTTTGGGACCCAAAGGTTCCGTGCAATGATTTCCCTAGACTTCACCTCAGCGGTGATTGACAGACCACAAACAATCGCCTTAAATCAAGACGGCGTCTATTCCTTGGTCGAACAACAAAGTTCAAAAGTTTTGGCGTTTTTTGTCACAATTGATTCTACCCGTAGCAATATCAGTGTGGTCCTTGTCATGGGTGCCAGTGGGCCATCTCTGCTGAACCATGTTACTTTGGTTGGTGATTTAAAGGAGCTGACGAACACACGATTTGACTTCAGTATATTATTCAAGGCAATGGACGCTCGACATTATCTTGAATTGACAATTTTGTTTCCTGGTTCTACAACAGTCGCAAAGATGATCCGTAATACTGACCGCTTCATCAGGTGAAGATTTGCTCTCATTGATGGTTTGTGCACGGTGATTTCAAATTAACATCTATGGTGTTCGACGTCAACCACAACCAATGCACAGCCTGAATTATTGATCTAGCATGAACCTTACTTGGCTTCACCACTTTCCTCCATCAAAAGCACACTAATGTGTAGGGAATATTAAATGTTGACCAGTGACGCTGGTCTATCGAGTGGATGTCTCTGCACTTACTCGGGCTCATTAGATCATTGGAACTGAAGGTCACATGAGGGCATATTGATACTGATTGCTGTTGATGAAACTCTACTACTAGCGGGTCTAAGCGCTATCAACCATATGAAGGGAAATGTCTGGGGATGACCATACCACGGTCACATGGAGAGTTGGCTAAGGAAATTGCCTATGGACTGCAAGCTTTTCTGGAGCACCCCCAAGTGGCCTCTGTGGGCTAAGCTCTATTCGTACTGTACTGCTGCAAGAGCAGCAGCGTTAGCATGAGCGGGGAGTTATGGGAGGCGCAGGAACAGGAGATGAAGGGTTCTTTGGGTTAAAAATAGGGGAGTTGGTAACCTCCGCCTCATATGGCTGGTAGGGCTGGGACCCGCTATATACTGCAGTATAAGTGGCTTATGATTCTAGGCTTTTGAATCATAAATGAAAACAACTAGCAGATACCATAATGGAAGTATTCATAGGCGGAAATTTGCTGCAAGCAGCCGGCTCGAGATCCTGGACACTTGAACAGTTACACAATTGAACACAAAATCGTATTTAAAATGTTTACATACATTTAGACATAGATTATCTTATTTTCAGAACATACTCTTAAACAGGAATGATCTAATTCTAAGATAATGTGCTTTGAAACAGGCGACAGAAGGATGATGACCGACGGAGATTGGTAAAAAAGAAATGGGAGATGTGGCCGCTTTTTGGTAGGAAAATCCCGGCTAGTCACTTAAATGCCACGCTGATTTAGCATGTTTACATACCTGGCGCCGTGCTTCTGGAATGAAGGCTATCCCTTAAGCTGCTGTTATGACTGCCACCCCAGGATTACGGCCACCTTACCTGTGGGTACTAGGGAGCCACGGGAGATGACTAACCAGGCCAATGGGGACCTGGAGATTAATATTTAGATTTCCTAGTGCGAGGTAGAGAAACTGTGCAGTCGTGGCAGTAAACAAATATTTTGGTGGGGTGCCTGAATAGGCTTAGCTGCCGTTAATCCTGGGGTGGCAGTCATAACAGCAGCTTAAGGGATACGAACGAACGAGATTATTTATACATCTTGCTCCCCTTCGGATTTCCAACATAGTTCCTTCTCCAATGTCAAACATGACGCCTCAAACAACCACGCCCAAATCGGCCATCGATGAAGAAGAATATGCAGTTGATTGGGAGACCGAGCTCATAGAAAGTTATCTGGATTTGGGAGAGGGAGATACCAAGATGCAGGCAGATGTTGCTCATACCTTTAAGATGGCCTGCCAAGAAAGCCAGACATAACGCTCGCGTGAGTACTGCGGCAGCGACCGCCTCTTCGGGGTTTGACGATACGAATAATGACATAGGATCGGGAAGTAACCTTTTTCTACAAGGTCGCCAAGGCCTACTCTGACAATGTGGGGGTTTCTTCCGACAAGCCTGACTCTCAATGCGGATTGATTGCAACGTCGATGGCAATTAGCAGGACAGTTCAAGTGCGTCTTATGTATTATACGCTGTTGAGGCAAAAAAATCTTGCCACTTGGCCGACCCAATTGTGCTCTAGATGTCTCTCCTAACTGGACAAGCCATGAATGTTGCAAGTTGATAGGCGAGAGTCTGGTACGTAAAAAGTTATCTAGTCGCAATCTGAAACATGATTTGCTCTTTCTGCTCTGTTCCTTGAAATGAAATTATTACCTTTACGCGGCACCTTCAAGTTATCATTACCAGAGATTGGACGATGCATGTAGCAGTTCAGTATTCTCATATTCCACAGCATTTCCCAACCTGTCGCGTTTTTGCAACCACAACAAATAACATCTTCTGGAAGAAGGTAAAGCAACATCAAAAACTTTAAATTGTTGAACCTTGACTTTCTACGGGGCCATGTTGATTACTGTAGCTGGCTAAGGTATCTGAACTGACACATGAGACATGGTGTGAATCTCTTGGAACTGGAGGTCACATGGGACATTTGACATATTGGCTGTTATTGTCAGGAGGCTATCTAGGAGGTGGAAGGTGAAAACTCTACTAGCGGGCCCCAGCCCTACCAGCCCTATGAAGCGGAGGTTACCAACTCCCCTATTTCCAACAGAATCCTTCAGAACCATGATCCGATCAAGGAAGATATTCGTCTGTTTCTGCGTTTCATACACTAGTACTTTTCATTTTCAGTCTTCAGCAATGAATCGGCTTCGTCGTCTTTGACCGGCGAGTCAAGAACACTGCCTTTGCGTGGTTTAGCGGATGGTGGCAATGTTACGGTACTGCTTTTGCGTGGTTTAGCGGATGGTGGCGATGTTACGGTGGGTGAAGGTAATTGATTCGCAAGAGGGCGTAGAATAGGCCTTGTCCGAGTTTCGCGGCCCTGGACCTTGGAAAATATGCACATTTCTGTAGTCTCCGCATTAGTCGAACTCGAAGCATTGACGAAGAGTATTGAGATCTTACTCTCAGGGTCAAATATACGGAAAGAATAATGAAACTGTAAGGCTGGCTAAGACCTTTGTGACAAACAAGGGTTACGACCTCAGAGTGCACCACGATAAGTGCAGCTTAACAATAGATTTAATCCGTGAGAAGAAAAACCGGGGTACCCGAGGAATATATAGCCATCAAGGGGCAGGGCCCCTATACCTTTGTGGGCCTAGTGGAGTGGGTACGCCGTGGGGCTGGGGCTTGGCGTTACGTCTACATAGCTACCTTACATATCTCGCCGGATGATCACATTGGCATGACATGAGAAAAGGCCGCATGATACAAGATGAGCCTCTAGACAAACTGCGGACGGAGACAATTACGCTTTAGGAGATATTGCCTGCTAAGCTTTCGTACCGTTTGTTTTGGGATTGTATATTCTCGAGTGCTTAACGGAGTGAAGCGAAGCCCAGATTCCTGCCAGCAAAACGCCTCACCCAAGGGACTGCATGACTAGTGGTGGGTCAAAAGCTGTGACCTTGTATTCCAACAAACAGTATTAACTTAGGTCTTGATTAACAGTCTTATTCCTTCCACAGTGTTCGAAATCAGAACATAGGCACTAGAGGGTCATAAAGAACAAAATCTGATACCACTTGAAACAATAAAGGCGGTAAAACTGATATGTGCTAACTTGAAAACTCTCTCTTATGTGGGTCTAAGCGAAAGCCAGCAACTTCCGGATGACAACCTGTCATAAGATTCTTACAAGTCACCAGCCATCAAGAAGGGCTATTATTTGCTTCGAAAGCGAGTTCGAAAATGATCTACGAACATGAGTTGATGTGAAGCGGTGAAGCTTCGACGTAGTTTGGCAAAGTTTCAACTTGGTCCGCCCCAGCTTCATGTCTGGCTTCAATGTAATCTGGTGGGACTTCAGTGCGATTCGACAAAGCTTCAATATGATTTCTCGAGGCTTCAACGCCATTTACTTCACTGTAAGTTGGCGGGGCTTCGATGTAAGTTGGCGGAGCTTCGTTTGGAAAAGGCTCTATCGCAAGGCAGTAAGCCATGGCAATCCATTCAGAAGCTGTAAACTTGATTCTTTCCAAGAAAGCCGTCGAGTTGAACCGTTGATAGTGGCAGCTGTGTTTGAATGTGCTGAATGGATAATCTAACGATGGCATCGCACTCATCATGTCAACGATCCTCTTGATAATCTCAACTCGACACTGCTCGCGACGTGACATGGTTTCAACGAGCGCCGCCAGGACAAGGCAATTTTCAATGCAGGCGGAGCCTGATTGAATAGGGTTCTGAAAATGCTTGGAAAAGGTCATCTTGTACATGAGCTCTGTTTGGCGCTCTAGATAGACAGAACGGCCGTCGTCGATCCAAGCGAAATCAGAGGTAGCAATGGAGTATAGAATAAAGACCTCCAAAACAGCGCGTATGTAGTTAAATAACATTGCATCATGTTGGACAACGCATATCTGGGTCGTTAGATAGATCAAGACAGTCCTGAAGGATTGACGATCTCTGGGATTAGGTAGATCGGTTGCGGAGAACACTCGTAAAGTTTGTTGTAGCAGAGCAATATTGTGGTCTTCATTCTGTAGCCTAGTCGCCGTACCTGAATCAGCCAATTCTATGTGCCAATTGCTGTTACTTTGACCTTGTCGTAAGAAGGAGCATATGCTTTCCCAGCATGTAGTAATGTTCATCTTTTTCTTGCCACAATATCGGGATTTTATTTTCCATAATGACTATGCAGAACTGAAAGGTTTTATTGACATATGCTAATTGCTAGGTTCATTTTCTTCTTTTCCTCCTCCGTATATAACGAACACTTACTCGATATGGTTAACTATCACTGCCTCGGCACTTGCACCATTTAGTAGTAATCTCCGCTCCGAGCCCTATAGGGCTGGCGCTGTCACCCCCTTTCATTCCTACCTTCTTAGCTTATACATGTAATACATTGTACATGTTCTTTCTGACCCTCATACTTCAAGATTATCAACTGCTAGCATGAATTCACGCAACTATCTTATATGGTTCAACAGACGAAACACCAACTTAGCCATCATACTGTGTTTTTCTTTAACCGAGTTGGTGTTGTCCTATATATGGTGCAAAACGGTTTTCGTCAATGGAACATATCACAACGTCAATGGACTTTTGTACTACTCTGGTTCCGTGGCTCTTGTAACAACGATCTGGACATCGCTTGTTATTTTGTTAGATGCAGTGACGGACATATACACATCATATGTCGCAATATTCTCTTTCGCAATAATCGCTTTCGCATGGCTGTTGCAACTGAGCATCTGGGTGGACTGCGAAATGACTGGTATACATCAGAAGAGATCATCGTGGTGTCTCCCTCTCCAAGAAAGCCTACTACTGCACGTTCATGGTCCAAGCATCGCAAAAGACTACTTTAGTCTGGCAGTCATACTCACGATATTGGTATATCTCTTTCAGCTCATAAGATGTCTTCGATGATACATCGACGCGGCGGATTAGCTCCTGGCTACAGTTCTTTCTGTAGCCCGTTTCGCCGCTACGCACCAAATTTTACAGCCCTGATGCTCATCGAGGCCGGCAATATCTGCGCTTCTTATACCACTTTGCGGAAGAACCTTCAGAGATCTACACATTTATAGCTCGTTGCAGAACAGAAGCTAGTCAATCTCGTTGTGCATGTCTCGGCTTCTCATCTGCGTGAGCGACACATACCTTTATCATTTACGATAATCATTGAAAAACCTCTAACAACCGATCAGTTTCGATGATACAGCCATTTCAAGGTCGATGAGAAGTCGATTGATGGCCACAATCTTGGTTGGTATTCCGGAGTGACGAATAGCTTTGAGGCTTAAGCCTCAAGCAATAGGCTGGATTTGACACTTCAGAGGAGGGTTGGTTAGTGGGAACGTGGACCAAATCTGCGTGAGGGAACCTGGCGAATATGTGTGGCAATCTCTGTAATTTTTCCTTGCTTGAGATTGACTTGTTCTATAATGCAAGCACCCATTTCAGCAAATGCATGAGCCTACGGTCATCTACAGAAAACCACGCTCTTCATGGAAAGAGTAAAGACAACATAGGATTGGGTGTTACCCAGATATCTTGCCTTAAGTTTAGGTCTTTAAGGGTTCGTCAACAACATTCAGCTCTCGAATAAGCCCGCGATGAAAGACACTTGATCGTGGGCGACGAATTTCCAGGAGCATGTGGCGAGATGTGCGGTAGCATAAGCAACACACCTACACCTTGATATTATCAGTATTAGTTTCTGTTGGCCTTACGAAATGCTTTGAAGATGCTACCAAATAAATATCTTCGTATCAAGCCCATGATGACCAATAGTCCTGCAAATAACTCGATCAAAACATTCATATCCCTTGATCGCCACAGGGGAATCAAATGCAACAATAACTTATGTGAGCAGTAGTCTTGATGTGGTAGAGATTAAGGCATGGCTCGTTGCGTCTCATGCTAAAGTAAAATGGCCATAGTCAGACAGAGCCACAACAAATATCAGGCAGCGGTGGTCTCATTGTGGTTTTGTTTGTCGCAAAAGTCTATCGCCATGGCAAGTGTACATAGGGATAGCTACATATATGTTTGTTGGAATACGAGGTCATATGGGGCATTTGGTAAATATGGTATGTAGGTTGAAGCTGGATGGAAAACTATCTAGGGGGAAGACAGGTGAAAACTCTACTAGCGTCCCCAGCCCTACCGAGGCGGAGATTGCCATAACCCTGGTTTCCAACAATGTTTGCGTAGAGAGCGCACCCAGTATGAGACTAGTGGTACCACACTTCTCGTAATGCTGTTAATCTACTTTGCTGGCATAACTTTGAGTATTGTATTTATTGTATTTCTAGACCTCCTTTGCGAAATGAGCAAGACTCAGGTTATAGCATAACGTAAAGCCGTCTCTCCTGATTGCTGCGTGTATTCGTGGCCCAAGGGGGGAATGAAGACGTCTGTTGAGCGTTACATAGCCCGGATAAAACTGTTGCACTGCATGCAGGATTATTCGTTAATGCCCGAAGACTTTGAGCTTTCAGCTGATATCCAGAGCCTCAACAACCGACTTGCGGTCAGGGAAGTATTCGAAATGGGATGAGACAGCTATGCGCGGATACTACTATAGTCAGACATCTGAGGTCCTTAAAGGATACCGAGGTCCTCGGTTGCTTGATGTGGTCATGCCAAGGTCATGAGGTTTATCTTAGAACTGGAGGTCATATGGGGGATATGGTAGATGGGTTGAAGCTGGATGGAAGACTATCTAGGGGACGAAGGTGAAAGCTCTACTAGCGCACCCCCAGCCCTACCGTGGCGGAGGTTGCCATAACCTGTTTCCAACAATTTACCCCTAGAGAAAAGGTGCTGATTACTACTTCAACGACCGAATAGGACAAACCTCACTGTACCTCGAGAGAAGCGCTACAGATAACACTTGACGCAGGGAACTTCAAATATAGGTACGCTTTAGGGCATGCTCCTTGGTATGTTCCCTTTCGAAGAAGAGGGGCCGCTTCTCATAGCATTTACGTGGGTCCTGAAACTGCCTTTGAAGGGTTTTATGAGGTAATTTTTCGTTCATAAGAGGCGTAGCTGGATTTCCTGTTTCAGGCCAGCGCGGTCACGCGCATTCCTAGTGATGCTACTTACCTTTTTTTGTCATCTTGCTAGATATAGTAATCCAATATATCCCGTAAGCGATCATCCCAATGTTTTCGACAGGTATAAATGGGTTCGGACCATGGGTATTTGCCCGACATCGGGCATAGATTTGATAAAGGCAATACGACGCTATACTTCCAACTCAATCGCATCTCATTTAACTCATCATGTCTGATAATGAAGGTACCGAAGTGAATACCGAGTCTAAGAAGAAAAGAAAACGCCGTGAATCAGAACCAAATGCCGGAGCGAAACGCATCCAGTCTCAGATCACAGTCCCGACCTGTGAGGTTGTTTCAGAAACTGGCTGGCAATTAATTAAGCTCGGAAAGTTACTAGTTCGGTTTAGTGAAGAGGGCATAGATCAACCTACCGAGAGTCGGAGAAAAAAGTCGTTGCCCACCAATTTTAAGCGATCCCCGCCAAACCCCTCCAAAATCGAGCCAGTAGGACTGGGGGCTATCGACAACCGCTGGTTGGAGGAGGAACAACTACCCGAGTAGGTAGTAGCGGAGGGCACATGCCGTGGGACCCCTGAATAGGGGATCCTGTGGTATATAGGGCCAATGTCCACCTATCTTCTACATCATCCCTCTTGTTTTGGATATACCCAGAAACATCGTTTTTGAAAAACATCGCGACTGTTTTTAGTTTCCAGTTTATTCCATATCCTACCCACCTACCCATCTACCCACCTCTTCCAGCCGGTGTAGCCATGACCCCAGTGTCTAGAACCCGTCGGTTGGCGAAGCCTTCCACCAAGGTAAGAGCCAATACGGAACCGCTTCTGAGTATCAGGGCAGGTCGGCGCCATCGCTCCACGACCCCCGGTAGCGGGGTAGGGGTGCTAGATAGCCAATCCGAACAGAGCAATCACGAGAGCCAGTCGGAGCGAAGCGACGAGGACAGCCAGCCCGAGCAAGGCGACCAGGAACGCGATACGGGTCGCCTTCAGGCCCCGCCAGCCAGGCGTTCACCCAAAATCATCTTGGGTTTTGACGCAGTCGCTTGACCACTTAGTCGCTTGACCACTCGGCCATTCTACCAAAATGTGCACACACTCCAGGAAGGCCTAATTCGGTATATATGACATATTCCAACACTCTCCCATGTTATGCATACCGTAATTTTTTCGGCTTCATTTCTATGCATACCGTAATTTTTTGGTGCCATGGTTATTTTGCGGGATGTGCTTACTTTCTTTTATGGTTTTACAGAATTGTCCAGCGGGGGGATTCGAACCATTGAGCTCGTCCCACTCACGCTAACCGGGCCCATAACCTCTTGGGTTTTGACGCAGTCGCTTAACCACTTAGTCGCTTGACCACTCGGCCATTCTACCAAAATGTGCACACACTCCAAGAAGGCCTAATTCGGTATATATCACATATTCCAACAAATCATACTAGTCATGCGCGAGCGCCTGCAGGAGGCCCGATACGGGAAGAAGATGCGCAATATGCGGAGGGAGCTTGCCGTCATCTACACCCGCTCCGCCAGCGAAGAGAGGGCTAAAGGCGATGCAGACTCTGCTGCAACGAGTCAGAGCACTGTCGAGATCAGTCAGATTCAGAACCAACCTGTGACATCGAACTTTGATAAAGGTTGTACTCGCACGAAGATATGAATCCCCGTATTATTCCTTAACCTCTCGCTATTCAAGCATACCGGTGAAGCAGCTCAAGCTGATCATGCGAAACAAATTTCACTCCGAAAAGATCGTTGAACTGATCAACAACGAGATAAACAGATTCATCGAGCGAAAGACACTTCGTCTGATTGACGACATCGACGATAAAGACGTTGCTTCAGCACAGACCACATGCGATTCTGATCAAGCGAGACCTCGCTGACGCCTTTAAACACGTATCAGTAGCGACTTAGAATCCCTGATTTCTGAGGTTTTACTGTGACGGCAAGTACTGAGTGAACCCTTCTCTTTCGTTTGAACTGCGCACAGCTTTCTATTTGTTTGATCTCTTTGCGAAGACATTATGCTGAATGCTCATAGAACGCCTGAAGTGACGTCTGCTGGTTCACTACCTGAACGACTTTCTGACGATTCTACCCAATGAGAAACAGCTCGCAAATACGAAAGTCAATTCGATGAGCTGTGTGATCTATTAAAGCTTAGCGTCAATCTTAAAAAGAACGTCACAGGTAAAATTTGCACCTTCCTGAGCATCGAACTCGATACCGTAAAAATGATAGTCAGACTACCTACAGACAAACATCAAAAGATTATAGACCTCGTCAAAGAAACACTGACTAGCGACTCGCTAACGCACGACGCGCTGCAGTCACTGCTCGAGTTTCTTTCCTTCGTCGTCAAGATGATGATGAGAACCTGACAGCCACGACTCGAACCTCAGACAAAACAGCTAAAGATAGCTATCTTCTTCTGTACATCAGGAAAAGTTTGAACCCGATGTCAACAACAATTGGAACGTTAATCAGTTGAATAGCCGACATGAGAAACCGTAGGCTGACATACAAGACAATCAAAACCTACCTCAGTGACTTACGCTCTCATCACGTCGATGTTGGCTATTGAGAGAGTAAGATCGAAATATTTCACCACCCAACGCTGAAACGGATAGTCACCGACGCTCGAAAACTTCGAGGCGAAGCAAATACACGTGAGCGAAAGCCGATAACACGTGACGTTCTGCTTAAGCTGCTACGTCAACTAGATACATCTACCCTTCATGACGCCACAGGTCATGCAGTCTTCTGTCTAGCCTTGGCCGAATTTCTACGCATAGACCAGTTCACCTGAGCAAATGATGATCGCAGACCCGACTTCAGCCAATAGCATCTGACACGTGAATTCGCCGTTCTACTATCAGATCGGCTGAAACTTACCCTACCAAGCTTCAAAACGGACTCTTACCATGGCAGCTACAAACGACGAAGGCTGTGCAGTAGGCTCGCTTAGCAACCTACTGAGAAGGTATTCAACCCCGCTGGCAGACCCCCTCTTTGGATCATGTCACCGGCCTATTAAAAAGGTCACTGCTGTCACTGAACATGCCACGCAACTACTCCGGCCAGTCCTTTCGTCGAGGAGCGGCAACCTCCCCCAGGCTAGCAGACCTTTCAGACTCAGAAATCCAGCTACTAGGTAGATGGAAATCCGATAGCTACCGCCTATACATAGACCCCCCCCCCACCTACATCCTAAACGCCTCCAGGAGACATCAGAGGTCAGCACCAAGCTAGAGTCTGGGTATGGGAGTTTCTTGCGCTTCTGAGCGGCTTCCAAAGCATGAACAAGCCCGAAAGCCTAGATCACATGCTTGGAAGACTGCCTGGAGGTGCTGGATAGGCCCAAACACCGGAACTATAAATATGAAACGATGCCGAAGCTTGATAGCTCCGCCTACATAGGGCTGGGTGCGCTAGTTTCACCTTCGTCCCCTAATCGTGCCACGCTGCTAGGTTTCTCAAATTTATAACTAATGCACACATCAGCATAGATATCGATTTACTTCTTTTCATGTTTAGTTTCTTTGAATAATTAGTAGTTAGCTGAGCTTTTGTTGCATGCGATTATCTTTGCAAGTTGTTACGTTATTGAAGTGCGAAGAATTCAAGAGATTTTTCGATTTTTGTATAGCATTCCCCGCAAAATTGGCGAGGTAAAAAAAACGTCATATGGGTGGTGGACGTCAAATGGGTGGCCAGCACCTACTTTAGTAGGTAGCAGCGTGGCACGATTAGATAGTTATCCATCCAGCTTTAACCCATATACCATATACCCCCATATGACCTCTAGTTTCAAGAATGCATATGTTGCAAATAGAGGAGTTGGTTTCGCCTCATACGGCTGGTAGGGCTGGGGCCCGCTACTAGAGTTTTCACCTTGCACCTCCTAACAGCAACAACCAAAATGTCAATATGCCCCCATATAACCTCGTTTTTCAACAGCATACAAAGGAACGATGCTGGAATTACATCCGGAACAGGCTTTGGAGTGGACTCAGGAAAAGGCTTGGGACGCTAGCAGAAGCAAAAACAGCGGCGTCAACAATATATGATGGAAACCGTGGATAGACCTCTGGTGAGGGCAAACGGGGCACCTTGGTAGGTGCATGAAGGAACGTGATCAGCTTCATACGGTACGCTCCGTGTAGGAGTCAGGGCGGAAGCTTCAAGAAGTGAAGCTAGGAAATGTCAAAAAGGGAAGCTTGAAGGTTCGAATTCCAAAGCACCAGAGGGGTGTGATTTGGTTGGTAATCTCCGCCTTATCGGGCTGGGGCCCGCTAGTAGAGTTCCTATCACACATTTGGAAAACGATCATGACAACCGGAGTACGAGTAAGATTTGCAAAGTTGGTAAATAAACCATGGCAATCTGAATGTTGAAGCATGAAGGCAATAGGAGCAGTAGTGGGAGCTGTAGTGGGAGCTACAGTAGGAGTTATGACGTATGACGTTGGAATAGGAGCAACTATTCCACCGTCACTATTGCGGCAGAAAACCTGTAGCTGCTCCCTATGTACAGTAAAATACACACCTTTTAGCAATTATCAGTTTAAGACTTCTTCACTGAAGAGTAAGATTGCCATCAGTCTTTTGCCGCATTGGGAAGACGGCAAGAATGGCAAGGGAACAACGTAGGGCCGGCAACAATACGGTGAGCTCAGAAGATCAAAATGCGCCCCAAAAATGAATCAAAGTGTTCCTCATGTTGGTGTGTATGTTAAACCCGGCATTTAGTGTTTCTGAATACGCGTAAGAGGAGGAAGCCACTGCAAGACCGTATGATCTGGGTCAAAGCAATCCCGGTGCAGGGGATTGAAGATGGTGGTGTGGCCCTCGAATGTATTTCGGTTCGCCTGGCGCCGTGTGAGATACATGTTGGGAAGCTGGGAGGAGTTTACGAAGCGTGCTGGTAGAGGTCGTGAGAACCGGTAAACAAGGTCTTGAGGTTGGGGGCAAGCGGAGTGTGGAAGTGTGTGGGGGCCAATGTTCTGTGCGTAGGATGACATGCCCGAAGCATTCGAAGGAGACAATGTTTACGTTAGAAACGCGACCGACAATATTCTCGGTAATTGTTTTGATGATTGATTGATATTCATACCTGAATAGGCGAAACCATTGAGTGGGATATCAAACTGCGTAAAATGATAACGGACGAAGCAACTGTGATGTCGTTGCAATCCCCGCAAATGCTCGTAAATACCCCAGCACTCTCGGCCGCTTTCCCCTTCCCAGACACTTTAATCTTATGAGAATGACGTGGAATGTGCCGCTGCAAGGAGGCCACATTCTTCAACCGCTTCAATAAAAAGGTATGAAGCCCACCATAACCACCAGCCCCTTCCTAGCAATGGCTGACACTGAATGGCCAAAGGTTCCCGAAGCTTGCGATCTCAGCGCCTATGAAACTCGTCTTATCAACCAGGGAACAAGTGGGGAACTCCTCACGTTCGAAAACTATCCAGAAAAAATCCCTTACAGCTGGCGGCTCATCCTGCTATATAAAGTTAGGTCGGTGGTGGAGACTATGATCGCGCAACTACATAACAGAAACTATATTCCAGGCGACATTTGCGCATGGAGGGCAGGGCTGACAGTCGCATCACCTCCGCTCTCGCAAGGGAGTCTATCGCAGTCCTCATCCCAGCCAGCTTTAAGCCCAGGGTACTACGACGAAAGCGAGCGAAAGCTCATTGTCAAGATCGTTGACCCGGATCTCATCAAAGAGCACCGAACAAGATCCTCCAAAAAGCTACTTCGTTGCTTTCGGAATTTTTTGAAGGACTTGCAGAGAGGATGGGCAACTGATGTCGCAGCTGACGTGGCCGCGGTCTCTCAACTCGAAAATGGAAAAATTAGGATTTTGATGAAAACGCGAAGCGGAGCGGAACTAATGAACTGTTTCAATGCTGCCACGCTACCATGTTTCGGTGCAGGAGCATTCGCCTATGTTCCCACTTTCAGTATCAAAGTCGAACAATTCTTCAAAGCTTTCGATGGAGAGCGTGTGAAAGAAATGATTGAGGCAAACAAGGACAGGATCCCAGGAGCAAAAGTCCGTCACTGCAGCTGGTTGAACGACGGAACCCTAGTGATCGGATTTGCGCAAGCCAAGAACGCCAAATTTGCCTGTGCAAGAGGCCTTGAATGGGATGGTACACTCTATGGTTGCTAGAGTCCAGTGCCGACAATGCAAGAAATATGGTCATATCGCCTTACAATGCAAAGCTCCAAGACCCAAGGATTTCACACAAAGATCAGTTCATAGAGACTGTTGAACAGCGAAGGAAAGATGACGAGATTCCATTGATGGTGTCATTAGGCAAAGTAAAGTAAGAAACTGGGCCTCTATTGGCTGGGTTAGACTATGTGGTGTATGATAGGATGAGGTTATCATTTGTTTCCACAGACTTCGCGCATGATTCTAGACAAGCTACGCCTGGCAAGATGTGTGGCGGATATTAAGCAATCAATCCCACATTCAGTCTTGAACACTCCCTTCACCGAAAGGGTTGAGTTCTTGTCAAACCCTTCCTCGTTCTCGTAACCCCCTAACTCTTCCCTCGTATTTGAATATAGGTAGCGTAGTTTCTTCAATATCAGCAGAGGCAGAGCTATCTAGAGCTATCTTTGGGATTTCATATCCATCTTCAATCCGAAAAATCTCTGGCTGCTAGATGGTGTGGTGTATTAATCGTTCATGATCGTGGACACCTTCTTCTGCATGCAAAGTTGTGTCATTCGGGTCATGCGAATAACGAAAACAGAAGTGACATTGAAGACTGAAGTAGTAGCCCTAAAGAGTTTTCTGTTATTTACATAAGAGGCAATCTCCGCCTCCACAGGGCCGATGTTTCAACCTAACTACCACATGCCTCGTATGACCTTGTATCTCAAGAGATTATGAGCTCGGTTTAGTGCAAACTGCCTAGGTTGTTACTCCGAATTCAGTGACTACGACAAACTCACTGGCCATCATGTGTATTGTCGTCGTCATCAATCGGAACCTCCTACACGATAAGATCAATCGACGCAGCAACATCGACAATTTAGTGGGTCAGCCCTGGGAGCCCTGGGCTAGCTCTGAGCTCTCTGGGCTCTCTGGGCTCTCTGGGCTCCATGGGCGAAGGTTCGAGCCCAGCAGCTCCCAGGGCCCGCCACTAAGAACCCTGGGCTCCCTGGCACCCGATCCATGGATATACCCATCCAAGGATCAAACGCTCATATCCATGGATCAAACGGTAACGATTGATCGGGTACCCCATTGATGGGGACCCCCACCCATGGATAGTGTCAATCCCCGACTAGTACGGCAATCCATCGATATACATTGCATCCATGGATCAAATGCTCATATCTTTACCCCTCATGCCTACAAATGAACAGGTCAAGCGATGCTCCACCTTCTTCTGTTTCTACATCTATCAACTAACAGTCATGTCTGTCAGTCATCTTTCTGTCGCCATCGCCTCGATCTCCGCCTCCGCCGTCGCCGATGTTGGTCTCACCCTTTTCATTTTCACCTCTTTCACTTGGTGGCCGACCCCCTGAAGTTGAATTGGAAGCTCAGTTGAAGGCGGCAATGCAAGGTGTTTTGAAGGCAGAGGGTTTGAAGGCAGAGGTTTTGAAGTCAGAGATTTCGAGGCCGGAGATTGAGCACGAATTATCTAAAACGTTTCCTAATTTGGAAGTAAATGCAGATATCAACATGCTGGCTTTCAACCTGAAACCTTTGTTTCTGGAACTTTCGAAGCTGAAGCTTGATGTTCAAGTCAGAAATCGTCGAAACGAGGTTCAAATCAATCAGAAGCATGCAAATGAACGTTTCGTACGTCAGTATGATAAGCAACGATCTGTCAAGGTCTTTGAGCTTCATCAGAAATCAGTGTCGCTGTTTCTGCTCTGAACAGAGCTTTTCATCGACGATAAACGAATTTGAGTTTGAGGAGGAAGAGGTGGGGAAATCTTCGGCCATTCTACCAAAATGTGCACACACTCCAGGAAGGCCTAATTTCGGTATATATGACATATTCCAACACTCCCCCATGTTATGCATACCGTAATTTTTCGGCGCCATGGTTGTTTTGCGGATGTGTGATTAATTATGTCATAGTATATTTCAACAGGAAGAAGGGGCTGGGACCGGCAAAGGAGCTCAGCTGAACTGTCAGTATATATTGATAATTGCTTCAAGTTCATATATGCATTTGATCCATGGATGGAGTACAGTACTAGCGGGGATTTACGCCTATCCATGGATGGGGGTCCCCACCCGTGTTGTACCCGATCCATGGATAAGCGTTTGATCCATGGATGGGAAATTCATAGATGGGTTGCAACAAAAAATATGTGGCCCTGGGGTCATTTTCATCAATTTCGTCAATTTCATCAATTGAAATAATCAATAAATCAATTATCTAACTATTTATCTAACCATCTATTTAAACGAAGTAGATAGAAAACACTGTTCCAAGCACTGTTCGAAGCGTGTTATGCCTTCGACTGACGCGTATTGGAACCATGTCGCGTGATTGGTAAAATGCCATGGAGGAAGCCATGAAGGGACCATATTTGGTGCTCGGTGGGGATCAAATTTGATCCTTGAATGTGAAGCAATTCGGTGCTTTGTAGGAAGCCATGTGAATAGGTGAGTAGGTAGGTGAGCATGTAGGTGAGCATGTATGGTGGCGAGTAAATAGAAAGCCATGCAGGAAGCACTGTTCGAAGCACTGTTTGGGCGCATCATCGACACCATGTTCGCGATGTTCTTCGTTCTTCCCAATCACCCACTTGAGCGAGCCCTTGTACACGTTCCTGATCGTGTCGCACGTCACGAAGGAGCTCGTTTGCAAGATGACGGACTCGCAGCTTCCAACCTACCTACCAAATGCTTCATATAACCATGTATTCCAATGTTTTCACCTTCCACCTTCTAGATAGACTTCTATTCAGCTTCAACCTACCTATCAAGTGCCTCATAGGACCTTGTATTTCAACATCGGGGTCAAATTGACGGGATGCCACGATGAAGTTCATACATGAGGCACCACCTATGCCGGACGAGGTTACTTTCTATTCAACGAGATAGTTTCGCAGCTCGTGGTCAGAGGCAGATCCCGAAAGGTGACGATCTACGAGTTTGATATTGACATCAATCGAACCATCACAAATAAGCATTATGTTCCGTCTTCAATAGACGAGAGTTCAGCAAGCGAACGAATTGATAGGTAAAGTCTCTTCTGAAGCTGCCACCGATCCTGCTGACGCTGTGCGTTAGATGATCGCAAGCATGACTGGTCTCAGATGAGTGTTCCTCTGTCTATTGAGCATCGACTCCATTTGTCATATAGATATAAAGATGTGTTTAGGCGAACCCGACGCCTCCTGGCGACACCAGGGCCCAACTTTGCCCTGAAGTGCTAAGAACTTCCTGTGCCTTTGTGTTGCACACGAATCGAAAATATCCTCCATCCATGAATCAAACGGTAATTCATGAATAGGTGCCCCCATCCGTGGAGCTCCTCACCCACGGCTAGAGTATAAATTCAGACCTTCATCCACGGATTAAACGCTAAACTTGTGAATCTTTGATCGTACATCGGTCTTACAGGTCTCACAATTATAAACTTAGACTATGCTCCCTTATCCTACTCTTCATCTTCCTTTATCTGAACTAATCTCCCATGTTAAAAGCATGCGATCGCGACGTGTGTAGAGCGAGAAAATGATAATGAGGTTGTTATTCAGCTACAGATCATAGCGGAAAAGGAGAACAACTTTATCGCTTATATGTTTCCTGGTCCATTCATAAAACATTTGATACATGGATGAAGGCGCAACTTTGCACCCTATCCATGGGTGCGTAGTTCCATGGATGGAGAATACCTTGGGTGGGGCATAAGCGCTCTTTCGGCAAAGACTAAAAGGATGAAGGATAGAAATAGTAGGGGGGTTACTATATAAGCCGCTGTTCCTATTGAGATGCCGTGGATGGACCGGACGAATTTAGTGGTAGTGCGCCCCAAGCTCCGGCCTCAGCTTCGCTTGCAGACAACCTCCTGCCCTGCTGGCCCTTAAGAACTCAAGAAGCTCAAGCGTTGAGAGAAACAGAGCACACTTTCGTGTTTGTATAAGTCAAGAAATCTTTCTACAAATCGTGCAGACTCAGGTCCTTCCTCTGTGCTCTCGCGGCTGCGACCGTCCCAGCCGTGCGGTCGTTATGAACAATGCTAGAATATATCAGTCAGCTGAGTTGGATATTCCATGTGACGAGGTCGGAGCCAACCTGGCCATACTGCCTCCCTACTCTTGGAACTGGAGGTCATTTGGGGTATATGGTATATATGGGTTGAAGCTGGATGGATGACTATTTTCCCTGCCCATGTTGGGTGGCTTTCAATTCATTCGGAGTGTCTAAATTTGGCCTGAGTGTGAGTGACTGACTGCCTTGAATACTTGTCAAGGTTTAGTGAGACTTGACATTTTCTCCGGGCCTGGTCTGAGATGAAGGAGTCGTCCACAAGGTTGGATGCTATCGTTACGCAAGGCGTTCGTTTGGAATTCTCAGCAATAAGTTGCTGGACAAGCAGTCGGGCATTTTGAGCTTCCCATCGGTTGGGCGGTTGAGAGAGTCTAGACATTTCAGGTTCGACTACAGCCCATGAAGAGTAAGTTGCTCGATGGAGGAAGCGGAGGACTGCAGAAGAAAGGGTGACATGAAACCTTTGTTATATTGCTCGAGCGTACAGCGTTTTCCGTACCAGTTCGCCAGGCGTTATTGTTTTCCAAGGTTTTGCTATCAAAGAGGCAGTGGCAAGTACAGCCTTCTTGTGGCGGCTAGGAGACGTAGTCAAAGTACTCGGCTACTGCACATTCGTACGTGTGGAAACATCATCATCACTATCGCCTCCGCAAGTAGATGAGTCGGTATCTTTAAAGTTCCGGTAGTTGTTATTATTGTTTGTTTTTACTCCTGCTTTTAGCCCTTCCTCCACGTTCTTTGCCTATTCGAAAAGTGCATTCGGCAATCATTGCCTTTCCCAGCTTCAATATCTGGCATGCAACAACTCCTCAATTGGAAATCCTACACCTTACACGTGAATCAAAACCGACAGATTGTTCAGCACTTCTGATAACTTGGCTTGGTGGTGTGATATTTCCTCTTTTCTAGCCCAAGACACACCAAAGGCGCGTTCGGTGTGCCTCTGGTCTGAGCCTAGAGGAAGTATGACGTCCAGGAACCTCCACCAACATGCTAGTTTCGACCCACCAATTACCAACGCGTCTCTCAGTGAGCTAGATACATTCGGAATTTTGGGGAATCCCGGGCTACGGCACGAGCTTAATTTCGACCGAGAAGTCATGTTTAGGCCGACAACGTGCCGAGACCAACGGGAGAGAAAAAAGCTAGAAGCGGATGCGTACTGGGAGGCTTTGACCATCGAGTGCGCAATGTCGCCTTGGCTGCATAGGTCATTGTCACCACTCGATACGCCACTTCGGCTCCCTCGAATGTTCAAAGTGGCCCAGGAAATCTTGAAAACTCTCGTTCCGAGATCGGAGTGGCTTGTAATAGATCAAAGACTGGAAATTGATCTGTTGTTACAACAGGTGAAGAAAGGAATGTGCGATATTCCTACTCTGATTGAATGGCTCGGCGCTCTGTTGCTCCGCTGTTGTTCGCCTCGGCGAGATGCTATGATCACAGCCATGATAGATACAGCACAAACGGGGTCTAAGAATAATGACACTCGACTCCTGGTCAACGGTCTCAGGCGTTTGTTCGAGATCTTGGAACAGATGAAATTGGTAAAATTATTCTTTTCAAGTCGCTGTGACAGAACTTATGTTTTCTTAGGACGTTGCAAACCATCAAATAAAAAGACTACGCTTGTTCATTGTACACGATACCGTCCGATTTGAACAGAATTTCTTCCTTAGAGAGAAATATTATGAAATACACTCAACAAATGTACGCTGTTGGTTTCAAGTTTTCCAGCCAGAGATTGGAATAGAAGCGCCTCAGTCCTCTAAATCTCTGTCTGCATTTGTAAGAGGCATCATGGCCATGATAGTCGGCAACTTTGGCAGCATTCCACCTACCTTCAGATTTGACGTTGTCCGCATTGCAAATCTAAGAATGGAGTTTAAGCTCTTGCAAAAGCAGACAGCTTGTGCCCAAGTCTTCGTTGACATTCTTAAAGGATTAGGTTGGAGAGGGCCCACCTCTTCACAAGCATATACCAACATATTGAAACGCATCTGTGTCATTGCAAGCTTCGATCAGTCGGAAGCTTGCAGTGATACGGCTTTGGAGATTGTTCGAGCAGCTCATGAGCTAACAGGAAATAAACATCTTCCAGGAGCGGTGCTTCTCAAGGCTACGGCAAACGCACTGCTACAAAGGGAGAACGATGAGACCGAAGTTTTTCGGAAACTGCATAACGCTCTTTGCCACAATTTGATCGAATTAGTCAATCGAGAGATGGCAGCTATGGAAAAAAAAACGTCACTACAGATGCTAAAATACTTCGATACCACTCCTTCTAGTCCACCTGCCATTGTTTTTTGCGGCACGACCTCGCGAATATCGGGTGAACGAGTCAACGTGTGTAGTGTTGCCAAACGCATAGCACATATCGCGATTCTGCATTGGAGAGTATGGGCGCCGATACTCTACCAAAAACCTTCAAGCTCTATACGCAAATCAGCGAGCCTTTCGAAAATAAACTGAACGTGTTATCATGCGGCTGGATGCTGGAGTGGCTCACAAATCCGGGAACGTATCAAGGAGCGAATTAGTAATATCCCACATGGGCTCATTAGATTAGTTGGCAACATTGACCTATTGAAAAGCAGTTCCGAGCATTGAGGATGAAAGAGGATGGTAACAATACGGCATAGCGGTCGTACATTGCTATATACTCTGGATCAATATTACGCCCTCCGATATTCAATTGTGTGGGATATTCTCCATTGAGATATCCATCGAGTAGCATTAGAGTAACCGTCAATGAAGTGTTCTAGCTCACCATTTATCAATGTTGAGTTATACCCGTCGATTCTAAGCTCAAAGCAAGATACATTCCCGTAAGCACTTTCAATGATTCTTGTAAACTCGCCATACCCTGCCCCGAATTTGTCCCTGGAAAATTTCTACCTGACAGTGTGCTATTAAAACAAGGCTAAAAATTATTGCAGAGCTAAGAGACCCAGGCCTCTCAGGTACCACTGGTTCGCGAATCACCAAGCACCGCATACGAACAACCCCGTCCTTCAATACCCTCATGGTAGCAGTCCTCGTGGAACCGATGGGGACTCGTGTGGTAGAAAGCTGTCGAGTCTTCCGTATACACCTTCGCAACATCGTCCCAGCGGTACTGCACCGATGCGACGTTAAATATAAGAGCAAAGCGGCGGTAACTACAGAGAAGGAGACGCAGCACGTCTGTTGTAGAAGAAAGCTGCGAACGACATCCCATAGCAGAGGTCATACAGCGGGTCCGGACCGCGACGTTCGGATATGGTCGAGTGTCCAATCGCAATCTTGAGAAGTGGTATTGACGCATTGTAGGAGAACCCTAATTCAATCAATCGAAATCAGCAAGCCTCCCGATCCAAGCTTACCCGGCTGCATCACTTCCAAACTTGGCGCCACCAACGGGGCTGCATGTTATCCTGTCGTAGGTTTGTTTAAAGGTATTAAATCCTGCTGCCGCAGCGGCCTCGAAGGTGCAGGCTACCTTGATCTGTGTGCTGAAATCTAGACGGTAGCGGCAAGTCGTGGTCATGTCATCGCAGGTGCGGTCAAATGACGTCAGTTTCCATGCGTCAGGTGAGTCCACGGGAGTGCCGCGAGAGGCAGCAATCAAAGCCCATAGGACGAGCGAGAACAACATGATGAGGAAGCTGGAGGCTTGTTACTTAGTATAAGAAAGGGGGGCGAGGTTTTCATGTAAAGCGACCCTTGAAGGCGATACGCAAGGGACCCCGCAAGGGGGATCTCCATTCCACACGCTCTGGAAGCCTCCGCCTATGGCTGAAGACCACCTCCTTTCTTGGGCCATATGAGTGACTCTGGCCTCTATGTAAGTGGTCGCGACATTAGCGAGCTTGAATTATCTTGGCGCAGTCAGCTTTCAGTACCCACTGCGAAACAGATAAAGGGCAAAGCCTCGATTGCGGAGGGACGTAGTGAAACTCCAGCATTATTCTGCTGAAAGGAATGTGTCCCTCTACGACGAGAAGACGGGTTCCAGCCCCTCGACGAGCAAGGTCAAAACCCACGAAGTCGAGAGTACCATACCCCTGGATGCGAAACCCTAAAACTTGCACCTTTCAGCACACATGCCACCGAAACCGACCAAAGTGCTGATGCTCCCAGTCAGACGTCGTGCCCCAAAGCCACCTCAATATTCGACCCAAAGGCCGCCTGAAGAGTGCGGCAAAAGAACCACTCGGAAGTGCAATAGGTAAAAGAAAGACTGCAGCTGCAGAAGAATGCCCCCTATAGAACCGAAAGAAGCAAAGACTCGAGTCTGATGCGCAGGCGAACCCGACCCCTGTTTCCGTTTCTCGACGACCACTTCTCAAAGGGGACGTCACAGCTTGGCAGCAGTGTAGTTCCCATCGGCGGGTATAAATTCTCGACTACGGCCAAGCAAAGGAGGTTTCCCTATCTTTCGAGTTCAAGGTATGGGAAGGGGGCGTAGTAAAAGAATTATGATTGCGACCTACTGTACGTATCCCTCTCCATTTTTCGCTTATCGTGATGGTTGTTTGATCAAAGTGTGACGTAACTGCGCATGAGAACCAAGTCTCGATTTACCCCATGCAAGCCCCTCTGCCCCCTCTCTCGTCAATAATGATCCTCGGTTATTCTCGCTCGTTTGGTCCACCACTGGTGACTGCACTACTACGAGGTACTTACTGCCCTTACTGCCCTACTACTGTACCCTGTCGGGTAGTAATGACAAAACAGCATGATGTGCGGGGGGGGTGCTTCTCGGCAGCTGCATGGACATAATTCCGACCCTAGCACGCCTAGGAACTTAGAATATCCTTGCTGAATGCTGGATCATTTTCCCTAAAGTCTTTTTCGCAATGTTGCCGGTGCCAGTCCTTAAGGTAATCTTTGCATGACGGAATGGGGAAGTAAGGTAAGTGATATGATAGTACTACTGTACTGTGGTACATACGGATTAGTACGGTGGGGTATGGTATGCTTCCTGCAAACTAGTGGTGCGCTAGGTACTACACTAAAAGCCGTTTGTCAGACCTAGATCTCGCTTATTAGTACGTAGTACTTTGCGTCTAGTAGTACGGAGGTATGGAGGTACCTTTCCTTACCTTACCTTTAGCTATCTATCACTTTTTCGCAGATCCAAACATTATTCATGCCTACCTGCACGCACGCAAATGTGGAACGTGGGCCCGGTCATGTCCAACTCAAGTATCTTACATATGTCGGGCGCTTCCTTCGTACCCAAAAGCCCGAAGCATTTACTGTTCTCGGGGTTTCCCAAGAGCTGGCTCTTTGTCCGGGATAATCGGTGCGCCGAATACCGAGTTATATTATTAATTGTTAGTGGCACGAAGTCATTGCTGCCTACCTCCGTCTTTGATTGCGAAACGGCATGGAAGGCCATGATTCGAAACGGCGTTGCACACAACAGGAATGGCCGATGCAATATCCCGGAAACCTACGTAGCTTTTTTAATGGGCCACTTCCATCTTCTTACACACCCACTGCGACAGATTTTCCTCTCGATCTATCTTCTATACATCATCTTCCTGCCACGGAATGGTCTTCTTACCCAACAACACTGGTTGGCCCCGAACCCCAGCAACGCAGGCAAAATTCTGAGAAAACGATTCGTACTTCGACAGTACGTTTCTTGACTTTCGATATTGGTCATGTCTAACGCATTCTGATAGGCATGTGACGTTTGTCGTGTCAAAAAAACAAAGTGTGATGGACAGAAGTCTCAGTGCGGTACATGTCTCAAGGCCGGCATAAGTTGTACGTACCAGACCGTGCCAGCGGGGTAATAATATCCATATGCTTTGCATTGGCTCATGATGAGCTAATATAGTCCAGATTGTTTCGTACAAGTGATGGAATAGCGAAGCGCTTGCTTGCAAACAGAAATGATTTGCAAACGCTCGCAGATGATTTGGTGAAAAAAACTGAGCGAATAGAAAGGAACGTGTCCATCATCTATCAAAGCACGCGTCCGGATAGCGCGGGAGGAGTAAACAGAAGACCTGCAATGGGACAAATGAGCCCGCCTTATATATTGCCTCAACAAGCCAAACCCCGAGAGCAGGTGACGGAATGCAGTGCTGATTTTCTCCGTCACACTGCTGCCGTTCACTGGCTCCTTCACTGGCCGTCGATCAGCGTACTTATGGAGCGGGCGGGATGCTTGGAGCAGATGGAAGGAGACTACGTCATGAACCAGGAAGAGTCGAAGGGGGTCCTACGTGTGTATGGTCGAGGTGAAGGAAAGAATACTTGGGAGGAACATCAGCCAAGTGCGGGAATTTGCGCAACCAGTTTTACCAGTATTCAATGTGAAGACGTTGGAGCTGCAGAAGCACGTGGTCCGGCCTCGTCATCGGAAGGCCTGTGGGGCACTGACCTTGATATTCCGAACGTTGAACCGAGTTCAACCGATGACCTTGCTTCCGAAAATCACTTTAAGCTTGATCCAAGAACTCTTTATCGTCTACTTCAAAGCTATCTGGAAAACATTCACATCCTTCATCCTTTCCTCGACAAAGATCGACTGACACGCGTGATTGGACATTTCTCGGCGCGGTATAACCCTAACGATCAGAACTTGACAAACACGTTGTTCTTCGAATCAGCTATGCCGAGTATCACTATCGATAATCCACAACGACTGTCGCGGTCTCCCTCTGATGCGATTGTTCTTCTCATAATGGCATTGGGAAAGATATGTGAGTGGAAGGATCCTCTGCCAGGGCCTGTACCTGAACATTGGGAAGACACGTCCGCGCCCTCGAGTGTTAATTCGTCTTCAAACACGCTAACCAATTACTCTCCTCTACCATCGCCGACGTCGTTCGCAAATAGCATGTCAGCCCCGGGTTCTCGATCGTCAATTAAAGACGACTCTGCTTCATCAGGTCGTAGAAACATTGATGTCATACCAGGTTTGGCTTATTACGCCAGAGCTACAGATATCTTGGGCAATGTGCAGGGTAGCATGGGGTTGACCAATATGCAAGCGAACATATTGGCAAGTCTTTATACCAGTCAACTAGCACGTACTTTCGACACTTGGAGTTGGATACAATCGGCTTGTAGAATTGGTCAATATCTCGTGCAACGTTCGACTTCAGCAAAAAAGCGAGGCTTGACTCAAAGGGATTCTTTCAAGTTTGCGTTCTGGACTTGCTCACAGTTGGAGAGCGATTTATGGACAGAACTCGATCTACCTCGAAGCGGAATTCAGAACATAAAGCTCGACTATTCAGAGGTCATCTCTAAACTGACGGGGGAATTTAACCAAATGAATTATCAAGCTTCAAACGTTTCAGGCACAGCTCCGTTGACGATGACTCACTACTTGTTTCAGTTCCACATCCACAATAGTCTTAGCAATATGCAGAAAGATCTTTCTCCTTCGGAAACTAGGCAACGCAATATAAATCTCTTCAACATTCGCGATATTCAATATCATTTCCTTCAGAAGTGGAGATACATGCTCCCATCTTCGTTACAGTGGACGGATGGGGATAGTCCATCTTCGGATATCAAGGATGCTCGATTACGAGCCGATTATTACGGTGCACTTTGTTTAATTCATCGACCCTTCCTTAGCCATCTACTTAACGGCGAGGTAATTGCTCAATTAGAGTCTTATGAGTTTAATGTCCGGGGCAAGATTCCTGATCTCGCGAAAACCTGTGTTGACGCCGCCGTGAAAAGTACTGTAGCGTTCGACGGTATCATAAAATATCAACGTTTGATTGTGCCTAATATCTTTGGCACGGCCCATGCGTAAGTATTCCACCCGTTACCTCTTCGAACCTCCATATCATATCTGTGGATTCAGTTCAGTAATTAACATAACTGTGTGTGCTAGGCAATTTGGCAACATTCTGATGCTGGTTGCTACATACAACTCACCTGCGTCTAATCTTGTACCAGCTCCTCAGCTTAGATATTTATTGGACCGCACAATCAAATTCTTGGGCTCCCTTTGCCCTATCTCCGGTACGCTTGCTAAAGACGTTGAGATCCTGACACGCCTACGACCGACTATCCCCAAGCCGCTCAACCTCTAGAGAAAGGGCCAGCAATAATATTGCCCTTCAAACAGTCTTTCCTGACGGTGAGCGTCTTCGAGGTAGAGCAAAAGTCCAATGACAGGGTCATGCTCTCAGACCCCCGGAACACCGTAGCTCGCTGCCTGTCCTGGAAAGTGTGAGCGAAGCCAATTCACGCGGCCCCAGGAAAATTTATTTCTTGAGCACTAACAACAATTTTTTTCCCCAGGAACCTTTTAGCCTGTTAGGCGCAAATGATGGCGGAAATCACCTACGTGAGACTAGACTTGAAGCGGCCAGGCAGCCCATCCATGAGAAGTCCTATCTTGGTTAGTCTGACACAATGTTCCACCAGATGCGAATACGTCCCGGCCTAAGCAACAAAGAACAAGAAAGCGCAGCCACGGTCGAGTGGGTGTATTTTGATGGAACACAAGGATATGGGGGTTATTATATATGGGTAGATTAGTTGTTGCTGTTGTTCAGAGACTGGCAGGAAGCCTTAGTAGTCAACCCTACTCGCGGAATTCATCATGTTCAGACTAAGCATTATCTCATTTTTGCCGTAATGAAGTAGATGACAAGAGAAGGGTGAACACCGTTTGGTCACTGGGCGAAAAAATGTCAACGCAACGCAATGGCGTAACCTATATACCGCTTTTCGTGCGTTATCTTCCCTAGTCATTAACATTAACATCACGATCATTACGACCTCTGTGCGATTGTTGAAAACCGTGATTTATGTCGAAGGCGTTGGGAAATCATGTGATTGCATCTAAGCCCGAGGGCGGGCACCATGGAACAAAAGGCGAACGGTGATTAGCAGCAGATGTTAGTAGGTATCACTGTTTAGTAAATCGATATGCAATGAGAAAAAAAAAAGGAAGAAGGAGAAAGAACAGGCAAGGGAGTGCCTTGACATAAACAAAACATTGACAAAAAGACAGTGGATGAGGGATGCAGACATTAGAGGCGGCATTGAGCAGTATTTAAAAGTCTCAGTATTTACTCAAAAGGGTAATTCCCTAGATGGATTGATTTTGCATATTGCCTCTTGCGGCAATCCAGTACGCCTTGGGCTAAAATCAAAATAGGCCCTGAGCATGCCGACATACCAAATACGGAGGAGACGGTATCACCGCCTTCACAGGGCTGATAAGGCTGGGGTTCGATGGTTGCGTAATCCGCATCAAGCCCTTTTGGGAACACCAAGACTTGGATTTCCGCTTCGAGGACCCGAATAGATGGCAATCTCCGCCTATATAGGGCTGGTGGGTCTGGTAGGGCTGAGGGATTACGCTAGTAGTAGCGAGGCGGAGATAGTCCTATTTCCAACACTTCCACATTGGGGCCATATCGAAGCTATTCGGAGCTTTCCAACGTCTGAAAACGAAAGTTTCTGACTCCCTCAGCCCAATGGCTTGGCAGTGATTGAAGCTAGCTTCGTAACGTATGATCCACCGTCTCCCTCGCTGTGGAGGCACATATCCACGGTATATCCGGAACCATCGCTTCCCCCCCGTCGGAGGCACGGTATATTCGAGTTCACTGCTTCCCTTCATCGGAGGCACATACCCACGCTGTTTATTGGCTCTATCGTATAGAGGCTCTGCCGTTTTGGTCTTGCTGCGTCGATTGATTTTATCGGGTAGGAGGTTCCAATTGATAACGACGAGGATCGACATGTATACGCAGTGAAGCTTGTCGTAGTCACCGAATGCGGAGCAACAAACTGGAATACAAGGTCAATGGAAGGTGAAAACTCTGGTAGCGAGTCCACAGCCTACCGATGCTTCATCCAGTACTCCTTATATGCTTCATATGAGCTTCACCCAGGGCTCTATGCGTTGGCAAACGAGGTCATATGAGGGCATATTGATCTTTTGATTGTTGCTATTAGGAGGCTATGTATGTTGGAAACCAGGGTTATGGCAATCTCCGCCTCGGTAGGGCTGGGGACGCTAGTAGAGTTTTCACCTTCGTTCCCCTAGATAGTTATTCATCCAGCTTCAACCCATCTACCATATGCCCCATATGACCTCCAGTTCCAAGAATCTAAGAGGTGGAAGGTGAAAACTCTACTAGCGGGCCCCAGCCCTACCAGCCCTATGAGGCGGAGGTTACCAACTCCCCTGTTTATCAACAGATGGATTCTCAGTCCTCCGAATTATTAGAGTTGGCCGACCTTTCTTGGGCTAGCCTTAGCAAGGGAGCCGTCCAATCAGCGCCTATTCCAAAATCCAGCCATCGGTGGAGCTCCCCATGCGCCATGGTGGAGGATTGTTGAACAAAAGAAAAAGAGACCATGGCTGTCGTGATAGATGTAGGGGAGTTGCCGCTACATGGGCTAGTAAATTTCCATCTTCCACCTCCTAGATGGCTTTCTAACAGCAATAACAAGAATATCAATATAAACCCATATGACCTCGTGTTCCAACATAGGGAGCGTGTATGGAGGGAGGGGGTTGAGGTTGAGTACGAAGCTAGTGGTTGTCGAGGAACTTGAAGAGTTGGAGAGATGCCGACAAACGATAAACAGTCCTCTCGAATTAAAAGTCTCGTTGGCAGCTCATACCAGAGCCGGACTACAAGGACGCCTGGTTTATCTCTTCAACGTTAGATCTTTTTCTACATTTGGTGACATATATCGTATCGTCAATAAATTGTCCGTCAATTGATTATCGAACCTCATCTCAAATCGCAGGCATGTTTGGTTCACATCCTTTTTACACTGTTGCTTTTGAGTTCGTGCAAGCTTTAAGGTCGACATGGGGACCTCCAATCTCTTTTCACTTCTCTCCGTCGTTTTCTCTTCTGTTCTCCTCTGGAGTTCTCGTTCAACAGGCTGTCTCTAGCACCTCCGTCCTGCCTTGCAACACACCGTGAACCTCTTCACCAAGCCCTCTTTCCGTATGTAATTCTTTGTATTGTACCCTTCCGCACATTCCCGTACTTCGTCAGTTTCTGCATGCTCTGTCCATATTATCTTACCGTCGAAACTTGAAACATTTATAGCAGTCCGCCTTTCCTTTCCCAACTCTCACACATCATTAGACTATATCCTTTCATCAGACTTTCCTATAACATTTTAGTTGCCAACTCTAGTGTTGTTATTTCCAATATAAGTGGCGACGGTTAATTGTTTCGCTCCTGGATGTGTTAACGTCGGCACGACCTATTCATGACCTTCATACATGAAAAGAAAGTTTTGATACCTTTTTCCGGGCCGCTTTTTGTCCGCTACCTGTTTATGTATTTCAAGCACCATACTGTGAACTATTGTCTACTAACTTTGCTGATTGAAAAGTCTCTTTTGTTCATTCATCTTTTCTCTTCGGCGCTTCTTTCGCCCTTACTATTGAGACCGTCTGCAGCAGTAGCCATCCCCACTTAGCCTTCTAACAACCAGAATCTGTTATGTAAACGCTGTCTTTTCGTTCCTGAGCGCTTTCACCAGCTGTTCCTCTGTGAGCTTGCTGGTGCCTTTCCTTCCTTCAGTGACGCCTATCCGCACAGATATGCCCTTCACTTTCTTCTTGTCCGTTGCTCGTGTCGATTTACGTCCTAAGAATTGTTCCTCTTAGCTGGGTTCTAGGCTCGCACCGCCCGATGGCGTATTGCTTCATATAGCCATCTGTGCTCAGCTTCGGAGACTCGATTGCGATGTTGAAAGTGTTTCCGTTTGTACTTGAATGACAAGGTATGCATTTTCGGCCGTTGCTTCGTCTTTTGTACTAGCATTTCCCTGGATCTAGACTACTTGTTGCCTCTATTCCTACCTCCGCTAACATCTGTTCTTTCGACTCGTTCTTTGTTTCTAATATTGCTTCCAAAGCTTGCGCCCTTATTGTGTGCGACTACGTCCTCATCCTTAACGTGTCCCATCCCCCCAATTGCCTTCGCTGTCCGTTGGTGGTCATTGCCTGTTCTTATTGCCTCCCCGGCTGCGTAGGCCTGCTCCCTGTCAACAAGACAGTCAGAAAAGAGCTCTATTTACTGACTAAAAGGAAAATCTGCGAGGAAGGCTGAGATAGAAGTCACATCCCACCCAAACGGTCGATGAACGTTCCCCGAAGCACCGTTCGAAGCTTTTTGAAGAGGATTCAAGCCAACACCCTCCGGAATCCACAAACCCAGATCGGGGAGGCGTACTTCAATTACTCCTCGAGAACCTACAATACTGTTACGTCAATTATGGTCGGAGCCCAAAGTCACCTGGAGACAGCTGAAAAGGAACACCGGGATCAAATTGAGCTCGAGAACTCTCAACTTAAGACTACGAGCTCATGGAATTCTCACTGAAGCGACCTAGAGACCAAAGTATTTTGCCTTCACCATGGCCTGTTAAGGCCAATTACTACGGAGAGATTCGTTATTACAACTAGGACGGCTTAAATCTCCAAGATGATGTCTCCCCTATTATTGTTCAGCCTCTAACTGATCTTACTCAGAGCTATGTAGTATCCCTTTGACCCAGGGGGTAATATTGTCGAAGTAGCAGCTGACTCCAAACGGTCTGGGCGGCCTGTCTTGCCTCAAGCCACTTTTCCATCCAATTGTTTTGCAATTCCTCTGAGTCCGACTCGTGTTTCATTCGAAGTAAATGGTTTCGAATTTGATCAAGCATATAGAGACCGAGCGTTTTGTAACAGTATCTCAATCCAATTCCTTTCTTGGGGAAGTATGGCTGCCAAACATCTCTAGAATAACATTTGACAAGCTTATGAGGTCCTCCGTCCAAGCTCAGCATGAACTCTCCGTCCATATCTAAAGGTGCACGATTTGATCTCACAAGCTGCTTCGCCACTGCCTTCAAGATCTCGGCAGTCTTGGCTATGTTGAACATCGAGCAATCGTGAACGCCTGTTGTGTGAGCTATCCGGCTCACGTGCGTGATCCAGGAAAGAGCATCAGGACATGCAAGTGGCACGTCGATATGGCTTTTTGTTAGTCTTGACGTGAGTTGAAGAGACTTTTTATCGAAGAAGGTCAATGACTCTAAAATTTGGATGCGGATCTCAGCGGGAAACCTTGCTAAAGGACTTTGAAGTCGCTCCATCATAGCTGCCGCTCATAGATTCACAAACCTGAGATTGCTGACTGAATCTTGTGAGAATTTGTTCAGGGGTTACAGTTCATATATACATGGATTAAGCGGCTCGAGCGTTCCTAGAACTGTACCGCTTCTGGTTTTATGAAAAGGATGATAGTGCTCGATGTGAGTAATTGGAAATGTACGCCGGTGAATTGCCGCTGTCACATCTTGATGATGCTGCTTACTTCCTATTGGAATACGGGGACATTTGATATATGGTAAGACTCTTCTAGCAGGCCCGAGGCCTACCAGCCCTATAAAGGCGAAGACTAAGATATTTTGCGGAGAAGCTTTTATTTTCATCTATCCTGCGCTAAGAGGTCTATCCTGTGAGCCCGCTACATTCCCTTTTTGAAGATAGGCTGTTGCGATCTAAAATCAAACCTCGTGGTTCTAAACAAGAATAGAGACTCGAGCATGATGATGAAGCATTTTCGATCTTCCAATTATCCGCACCATGTAGATCCCCTGTGGACGGCAAAATCTCTTTATCTAGATCAGAGTCGGAGGGGAGAGCGGTGCTGGCTGGCCATGACTAATTTCCACATGGGGAAATCTTAGGGGCCGTTTACTTGGAATAGTCACTTATAAGTATGTACATCATCCTATTTAACAACCAAAAAGTTTGTATAAGATCAAGATGAGGTTAACTGAATATCTGTTAAACTTATATTACTGGCTTCTTAAAAACACACTCGACAAACCAGTTATAGAACTTGTTGATGATATGATCAACAAATTTTTGAAATCAACGAATCGAGGGAATAAAATCCAGCATGCAATAATTTTGTTAATGCTAAGTTTCAAGTTAAGTACACAACATTCAAGAAGAGTTCATTGTAACGACGATGGTTATTTGGTGAAAAAATATGTGAAGGAGATATCTAAAGACATTACAAGTCAAATGAAGACAGAACAACTCAAGAAAGAGCAGTCTATCTACAAAATCCATGACTATAAGACACAGTTGGTCAAACTTCTGCTAACATTAAATTTGAGATCTATCAGAAGACTGAATGAAGAAGTAGGTACTATAGAGTCGAAACACAGTGGTGAACAAGATATATTCAATCATCTGCAAAGTCAAGTTAGACAAGTAGTCTGTGCTATGTTTGAAAGTATTTCTGAAAATACCAAGGAATAAATGACACTGCAGAACATTCTTGGTTTAGAATCCGAGACTGGGTCTATTGTAATCGCCTTAAATCAACTTACAACAACATTTTTCGGTAACCATGATCAATATCAATTTGAAGAAGACAAAATGAACAAAAAAATCTTTATCAAAATATACGACCAACTCCTGGTATTTATTTCCGCTTTCAACACAAGCTCAAGTGAAATTCTACTAATATTTAATCTGAAACTAATTGCAGACATATTGGAAGGCTATGAGGATCAAGTCAAACTACTTGTACATGGATTATATGCAGACTTTCTTACTAGACGAGAACTCGACACCGAAGTGAGAGATCCGTTCTTAGATTGGTTACTAAAATTAGTCGATCTATGAGACCGTAAGTCAGGCAAGGCGAAGGATGTGTTGAAACGACGTGAAACCGAGTGTCACCGATGTAAGGTGCATATCGGTCTTTGGTTCATAACTAAGCCTTTCCATACGTATAAAGAATCACATGGAGAGCAGTCTCCCATCTGACATCGTTCCTCCCAACCCGCTATCCTGTCACTCACCCTACTTTACCCGTCTCCGCCACTATCGTCGCACCTTCCATTCTGCCCCTGGTGCTAGTCAAACGAAGGCGGGAAAACTTCCCTCTCTGAGGATTGAGTGCTCAATACATGTCGATAGTGAGATTTCGGGGGCGGAGAAAATGATGAGTATTGATCGTTTCTGATGTTGGAAATAGAGGTGATAACTGCTTCTCAGTAACTAATACAACAATATGCTCTTATGGAATCCATATTTTGAATAATCTACTAGGGCTAGCTTGGCTGCAGACTTAGGTTTCTTGATCCTTTACACATCGCGTATACCGGGTTGCGGGACACGGTTAGCGTGCCCTCGAGCCCTGCCAGCGGAGATTGCCATAGTCCTATTTCCAACATACTGATCACTGGCTCAAATGCTTTCATTTTCGTTATTTATATTCAAGATACTGAATGTGTTGTTGGAACACAAGTCATATGGGGTCATGTGGTAGGTAGGTGAAGCTGAATAGGAGTTTATCTAGGAGGAAGAAGCTTGAAACTTTAGCCCTGTTAGCGTATGTAGGCGGACATATGCCCGTTCTGCTACATGTTCTTCGCACACAGCACCAAGTATCGAAGGTGAGCCAACGCACCTGGCTCTTCTCTGTGAATGCAAGAGGGAAAGTAGGGTGATGTGTAGAGAGAAGGACGAGATTTTATGGAAGGTGGCGGCACTTGCTATCGAAGAAGGGGTTAAGCCTATGGTGAATCGTCACTCGACTAACAACTGATAAAGTTGTATCGTGAAGAGGAAGCTCAAACATAGTAAGATCTATGACTGCCCAAAATTGGTTGTAAAAATACAATGTCAGACGAAGATTAGCGCATTTCAATTTCTTATGCCCCAGTTATTACTACAACAAGAACAAAGATAACGATAACAACTAAAACAACGACAACAACTCGCCTATTCCGGGATAAGGATCGGTGCAGATACCATTACAAGCACTCAGCGACACGTGGCGATTTGCTCTCAACAATCCAACCTCCCTAGTCAATTTTACGAGGTTTACGCTCCATCAAGGGTGATGGAGACGTTGTATATATGGTGATTGTCGTTTTTGAGAATGTGCATGTAGTAATGCAACTTACGGGTTTCGAAACGGAAGAGCTTGAGTTGGTGGTATAGATGGCGCTCATAGATCCGGTAATGGAAAGAGATTCCGACGGAGAAGACTTGGTAGATCCTGATGTGAGTGTCGGCGACGACGTCGTCGAGTAAGTGCCCGACGCGAGTGAAGAAGCTAAATAAGAGCTGCTGGATGATGTCTTGAATGACGTCGGCTGGGCAGAATAAGGTGACTGGTAGACTGTACTACTACTATCCTGACTGACGCTGAGAGATCCCATGTAAGTAGTGCTTGACTGAGATGCTATCGAGTTCGTACTCCCAGGCGAAGTCGGCTGGGCAGAATAAGGTGACTGGTAGACGGTACTACTACTATCCTGACTGACGCTGAGAGATCCCATGTAAGTAGTGCTTGACTGAGATGCTATTGAGTTCGTACTCCCAGGCGAAGTTGGCTGGGCAGAATAAGGTGACTGGTAGGCGGTACTACTATCTTGGATGACGCTCGTGGATGTAGAAGGCATCGAATTCATGTTACTGGAAGACCCCATGGACTGAGAGAGCGCCGAATAGCTTATAGTGGACATAGATGACAAAACCGCTGAAGAAGTGTGTGGCACAGCGGACGAATAGGAGTTACTAATACTCTGACCGAAACTTGCTGAACCTGTGGAATAATCAGCTATCGAGCTCGAATCAATGCTGTTGCCTTGGGTCGCGCTCGTGTAAGAGCTTCGCGGCGAATAAGGTCCATGGTAAGAACTTTGAAACGTGCCGTTGACGGAAGAATTTGCACTATTCGTGGGAAACCATGTAGTGGCCGGTTGAACTGTGGTCGTAATATAGATATCCGATGTCTGTGTTGTGGTTTCGTATACTTGGAAATCATCAGCCATGAGGTTTAAGATTTGGTGATTTCACTTACCAGTGGTTGGGACTGTTGTAGTCCAAGTCGTTATGTAGCTGCTTGTGACTGCGTCTAAGTTTTAGTTCATCGCTCATCAAAAGCTTGTACAGAATATTAACCGGTTGTGGGCATGTTTGATACGGTAGTTACCGTGACACTTTGAGTTGTGGTGGTGATCACCGTGGTGGTATTGAAAACCGAGGACGTCCAAATAGAGCCTGCGGTATCTGAGTCAGTAAGCATTGTATCGTCTTCAACGGAAGTATTATCATACTAGAAGATGAGAAGCTGGATGAAAGACTAGTTGAATACGGTGTGGAACCGGCTAAAATCACCATGTCAGAAGAGTACGCTGAAGATAGATAAGCGCTTACTTGATGTGAGTGAGTTAGACATGAACGACGTTGCAGACGAAGCTTGCGGTTGTTAGTCACGTTGCTATTCAAGACGAAACTTTATGAAGATAGAGACGATACCAGACGTGATCGTGCCGGAAGACGCAGTGGAGGCTGCATTGGGGGGTGGCGAGCCAGCGTCGGGAGGGGCAACATATGTGTGTTGTGCATCTGCACCAGGTATTCTTGGGACGTAACAGCCCTCGAGTTTTGTGTTCATGAAAATTGAGTAGACGCCGTTTCCACCACAGGACGCGGGGCCACCTCTGTTCGTTCTTGTCAGCCAAAACGTTTGTGGTAGCCAAACAGGCAAAAGAGTCGCATGCATAGCTTACAAGGCATTGGTAGATCCATTGCAGTAATAGCTGCATGATGTCTCGGATATTTGAAGCCCAGTCTGTATTTCAGTACCGCATCCGCAACTCTGAGATGTGGAAGTATCGACATCAAATCTAGAACAGTATGAGATGGGCGTACATTGGACCGGGATTGACGTTGCTGTAGCATCCGAGGTATAGGTAGTTGGACGCTGCTGAGATCGAACTCGTACTATATGTGAATGAAGGGTCCATATAAACGCTGGCCGCAGCTCCTCCACCGCATATCTCGCTAGAGTTCCCATTGCAGGCAGCATTGCAGTTGCTCGGTACGGTTTTGGTACCTGGTGACGCTCCTGGAAAAGTACCTGGCCCGCTTATTGTGCTTCCACTCGACGGATCTTGGGGGTTAGGAAATGTTGAGGCGCAATAACATTACCCCGCACTACTGTAAGTCTTCGCGTGCGCTCCCCAACCAAATCACCACCCCACCTGCATCAACCATTGAACCATCAAATTCAGCTGGGGAACTTCAATATTTGAACTAACTATTTGATAGTATATGATCTATGATTCCC